>JACYYJ010013968.1_pt1 | contig 99689 bp, 129 predicted proteins | sample 8236861 | NCBI WGS metagenome assembly JACYYJ01 (sample SAMN14103086, study PRJNA606662) | landfill metagenome | isolation source: landfill solid waste | place: India:New Delhi, Okhla landfill site | collected 2017-11-05
CTAATGGAAGAAGTATTTAGTAGAGTTGGTATAGCTTCACATATTATCTTTGATGGTGATATGGTTGAATCTGGAGCTTTATTAGGTACTAATAGTACTGAATATAAAGATTTATTAAACTTAGGTAATATTAACAATGGTGATGCTGTAATTAAAGTAAACCCTAATAAACTATATAGCGATACTTTACTACATGAATATGGGCATTTATTTATTGATTTAACGGGTGGTATGAAACATCCTAGAATGAAATATGCTTATGCTAAAGTTAGAGATACTGATACCGCTAGACAAATTAGAGAGCAATATAGTGATTTAGAGTTAACAGAAGATGATTTAGCTAGAGAAGTATTAGCTACTTTCATTGGTAAAGAAGCTAGTGAATTAGTTGATGTAGGAGAAGAGAATAGAAATTATATACAATCATTTATAGATTGGGTTGTAGACGGTATTAGAAGTCTATTAGGGCTACCTACAGGAGATGTCAGAAGTCTGGCTAGAGAAATGTTAAATGGAGATGTTGATATTAATTCTACTTTAAGTTCTAATATTCAAAGTTCAATTCCTGTTAAAAAAGAAATAAGCAAAGTATTTCAAGAATTTCCAGAATTAAGATCTATTGGTAATGAAGCAGAATATACACAATACCTTAACACCATCTTTCCTAATAGTAAATTTAAAGAGATTGTATATCACGGTACTAATAAAAGATTTGATCGGTTTGATATAAATTTAGCTGGAAAAGCTAATTTAGGGGCCTCCGGAAGAATTAATTTTACGGATGAATATGAATATGCTCAACAATATACTAAAGAAGGAATAGTAATTTCTGCTTTATTAGATATAGAAAATTTTAGTAGAGATAGGTGGGATGATGTAAAAGATAAAAATAAACCTGGTTTATTTGATGTAGATGAAATAATTGTAACATCACCGGAACAAGTATATATATTAGGTAGTAAAGCCGATATTGAAGGATTTAGAAATTGGAAAAAAGCTAATAGATTAAATCCTAATACTCAATTTTTCAGAAATACTAAAGAAGCTAGGAATAATAGAAGTGCTAATTTAAAGAATATAGATGCTGCTCAAAAAAGTATAGATAAAATTAATAGTAGAATATCACAAGCTTTATCCAGTATTGGTAAATCAGAAGATCCTTCTAAAAAAGAATTTAGATCTATTTTAAATGGGTTACAGAATGAAATGAAGATATTATCCGATAAAAGTAATTTAGTTTCTATAGGTACTTTTATTGAAAATATGACAGTGTTATCTGATAATATACTAGAAGTACTACATGAAAATAATGATAAAGTTAATAATGGTGAAGATATTCAACTAAGTTTTAATTTACTTAATGAGATAGAAAATTTAAATTCACTATTAGCTGTACTACATGATTTAGATACTAACATTACTTCTGGAGCGTTTAAAAAGGAATTTACTAAAGAAAATTGGTCTGATGAAGAAGCTAAAGTATTTATCAATAATATCAATGATCTTAAAATTAAACATAACGAAATTCAAGATCTACATATTAGAGTAGGTAGACATCATATTGCTAATAAGTTAGGTAAATATTCTAACAGAGTTATTGTAACTAGAAGATTAGAATTAGAAAAGGAATATAAGCAATTATATCCTATTAAACCTGGAGAAACACATAAGCAATATGAAGCTAGAAGAAGAGATTATGTTAATACAAAAATAACTGAAGAATTACCTGAACTTAAACAACAGGAAAAAGAATGGATATTAGATAGATTGCAATCATCTCCTGCTGATATAGGTGGATTTGCAGCTTGGGTTAGTAGCGAGAAAGATCTTAATAGTATGCCTATACAAATGGCTAGTAAGTTATTAGATGAAGCTGACCTAAAGAAGGATCAACAAATGCTGGATTTTAAAATGAAAGCTTTTGCTGAATTTGACGAGTTTAATAAATCTAATACTGCTACTGACCCTAGAAAAAAATATGAAGGATTATACCAAGAAGGCTCTGATGATACTTTATATTTAACCACTGAATATGATGTTGAATGGTATATTACTAGAACTAAATTAGAAAGAGCTTATTTAGATGCTGCTGATAAGTATAATAGAGAAGGTGAAATATACAATAAAGCTTTTAAAGAGTATAGTAATTGGATGCGTGAGAATACAATAAATGTATCCAATACAATGACTGCTAGGTACATTCCTACCTCTAAATGGAAGAATAAAACTTATGAAAAGATAATGTCTGATCCTAAGTCACCTAAAGCTAGAATGTTGAAGTTTTTAATTGAAGCTTCAAAGTCTAATCATAAGATGCTTCATGGTAATAATTCACTGGTTAAAACTACAAGTCAATCTAATGTTGAATTTATCCAAGTACCTTCAATAGGTAGGAGTACTTTTGAAAAAGCTGTATCAGGTAATTTATTAGCTAATATTAAAGATTCATTTGAAAGATTATATAAAGCTAAAACTGATGATACTGATCTAGTTGGTCAGGTAGATAATCTAGAAGGAGAGAAAGAATCTTTAAGAATGTTACAGGATTCCAAAGGTAATCTTAGATATGGTGTTCCTATTTATTTTAGAGGTAAAATGCCATTAAAAGAAGTATCATATGATCTGTTATCTTCTATTACAATAGATAGCTATATGGCTATGAATTATCTCCATAAATCCAGTCTACAAGTTGAATTGGAATTAATGAAAGATATTGTTGCTAATAAAGATATAGATCAAACTATGGGATTTTTAAAGAAGTCTATATTTAATGCTAGAGATAGAGCTAACAATACTAAAGTAGATCCTATTAAGGGTATTAAAAGTAATGAGTATAAAGTACTTAATAGTATTATTGAAAATAGACTATATGGTATTAAAAATATAAATATTGAATATGCTAAATTAACCAGTACTTTAATGTCATGGTCTGCAAGTAGTATGTTGATGTTTAACATACCTTCTGCAATGGTTAACGTAATGCAGGGTAAAGTATTTAACTTCTTGGAAGCTAGTAGTGGTGAATTCTTTAATATGAAGGATTTAAAGAGGGCTGAAGGAGACTTCTTTAAAGATATGAAAGGTTGGGTTAATGATATTGGAAGACCTGTACATACGGCTAAAACTAATCAATTATTAGAATTATTAAATATACAGGGAGAATTTAAAGCATTATCATCTAAATTCATTGAAGATAATAGAGTTAAAGCTTTAGCTACATCCAGTACTGCATATGGACTATCTCATATGGGTGAAACTTATATGCATGGAACTTTAATGTATGCTATTCTTAACAATATTAAAATAATGAATAGTCAAAATCAATTTATTGATAAGGATGGTAAAGTAACTACTAAAGATAAGGCTATGACATTATCTGAAGCTTTTTCAGTAGATCCTAAAACTAATAAACTTGTTTTAAATGAACATGTATATAAAACTAACTTTGGTAATAGTACATTCTCTTTAAACACTAAAGATAAAGGTTTATTGGAAGTTAAAGCTTTAATTAATAAAATAGCTCATGACTTACATGGTAACTATAACGATGAAATCCAAAACATGGCTCAACGTACTATTGTAGGTAAGATGATATTTATGTTGAGAAAATGGATGGTTCCTGGATTTAATAGGAGATGGAGAGGTGCAGTACATTTTAGAACTCCTACTGATAAATTACAGGATGAAGTAGATAATTTCTATTCAGAAGATTTACAAGCATTTCAAGAAGGATATTATACTACTGCATTAAGATTCTTAAATAATACTATAAGTGACTTAAAACAATTACAATTACAAACTTTCTCTAAGAATTGGGATGACTTATCTGATAGAGAAAAAGCTAATATGAGAAGATTTATTACTGAAGCTTCAATGATAATCTTAACATTTGCTAGCTCTATGATACTATATGGTTTAGCTCAAGGTGTAGATGATCCTATTGAGAGAGAAGTATTATTTCATCTTACATATTACACCAGAAGGATGTTCTCTGAATTTACATTCTATTCTAATCCAATAGAAGCATTTAAGATTATGTCAACACCTGCTGCAACATTGTCTTATGTAGCTAAATTAGGTAAATTTGCTGATCAATTAACTACTGATATGGTTGGGGTAGCTACTGGTGAAGGTTTAGAAGTATATGAAAGAGGTAATTATGCTGGAGAACTTAAATTATGGAAAAGAACTGTAGATTTAGTCCCTATACTTAATCAATACCATAGAGATATAGAAGAATCTACAGGATGGTTATTCAATGCTAGGTAGCATCAATTAATAAAAAAAAGGAAAGGGCTGTTAAATTAATAACAAGCCCTTTTTTATACCTTTAGATATTTGAACACCCCCTTTCTGTTTAACTAATTAAACAATCACCCATAAATTACATCATTCATTATCAACTACCTCCTTTCTAATTAAATTCAACTTAGCTATTACTTTACCTACTTTCCATTTATTAGAAGAATATATAGTTACGGTATATCCTGGAGACGTAACTGCATATATTTCACCATTTATAAAATGATAATAATATTTATCAATATTAAAGCATTCTATTTTCATAATCTACTTTCATCTGCGTTAACTGCCACTACTTCTCCTTTCATATTATATAACACCATTATATCTATGTAATCTCCTATAAATGTATTACCTACAAATAAGGATTTATCTGACCCCATAGATACTAATAATGATATATCAAAATCTAATTCTCCCATTATAGTTCTTTATCATAATAAATTAAAGCTGAGTCTAAAGCTTTAATGAATAATTCTTTTTGATGTTCAGTAGAAGGAGATTGGATATTAACCAACACTCCTCTCATTTCTAATATATATCTTTGAATTATAGCTAAACAAGCTTCTATTTGAATATATTGTTCAATCATCCTAGCTTTAGTTTAGAAGGAGTAAATTCATAGAAGTTACTATTCAATTTATTCCTAAGTAGCTTAAATATATTTACTTCTACAGCATTTAATTCAGATAGAAGATTTACATAAATATCTTCAGAAATATCTTTATTAAACTTTAGATTACTCAACTGTCTATTAAGATCAGCTTTCATAATTCTCAAAGCTTTTAACTTATTTTTTCTAGCTAATTTACTTTTCTTTTGCTCTTGATATAATTCTTTATTGCTCATTACTCTCTGCATTTTTAGTTATAACTGCTTCTATTTCCTTATAAATATCTGTTAATGATAAACTAGTAATTTCATTAGCTTTTTTAATAGCTTGTATATTTTTACTAATATTATTAATAAATATTTCTACACACTTTCTATCTTTATAAATTTCAAAATTCTCAACATGTTTATCTAACTGTTGTATATTATTTGAAATTGTGTTTAATGCCTCACAATGCCTTTTAATAGCTTGGAACCATAATTTACCCTTCTCTGTTTTAAAGAAATTTTCCATTTTATTCTATTGTAATACATCTATAATGCACTTATTTCCTAGATCATCTGTATCAATGAAATCTTCATGCTCAATTCCTTGAATATCATAATTAATAATTACTAATTCTACATTATCATTATTACTTATAATATAAGGAAAGCTATCTTTAATTCCTATTGTTAATTTACTATTTGTCATAATTACTTCCTTTTATATTTATCATCTTCTGCCCATATTTCATAATCACAGTAATCATAATCATTGATTAATTCCTGTTCAAGAGGTAATAATTCATCTTCTAGTTCTGTAATATCCTTACTCCTAATGATATTTTTAATTCTGGATCTAATTCTACGATGATAATGTTTCTTACCAGATTTGTCTTTAATTACAGGTTTTTTAAAGCTTTTACTCATTACTTTTCTTTTAATAAATACTCATTATTAATTACTTTGAAAGATAGTAAATCATCTTCACATCTCCAAACTAATCCTTCACAAGGAACCTTCGGATTTATAATATCTTTAATATTAGATACCTTTAATATTTCTTCCATAGTATGATTAAGTATTATTTTATTAAACAAGGGACAATGGGGAATATTGTAATCTTCGCATATAGAAATTAATTGCGATTGATTTAGCTTTTTACCATCTACAAAGATATTAAATAACCTAATTTCATCCTGCTTTAAATTATGATGATTACCATTAAATTTACCAATAGCTTCACCCTGAACAATAATGTTATTAGTGTTGTAATATTTAACTAATTTTAATATATGCTTATCAAATCCAGTAGATTTGAATACTTTATACCAATCATTATTTTTATCATGCAGTTCAAATCTTCTACTACAAATTCTAAATTTAGATTTACCAAGTACCTTGTTATGAATTATTGTTATTGAACTACCATCTAATTTATAACTTACAATAAAAGTTTTACCTTTATGAGTATTCAATACTTGTGGAATATTCTGAATTCTTTCTTCATCAGTAATAGGTACTAAATCTTTAGGAAAATTACTTCTTGTTTTCTTTTTAAGCTGGGGAAACCACTTAAACAAGTAATTATACTTAAACAAATATATCCATTTTTTATACCACTTTTTAGGTACTTTAGGTCTAGATTCTACTGGATTATTATCTGGTTTTTCATATTTAATTACACCAACTAATTCAGTAACATCTTTTCCTATTAAATAATCACCATGTTTAATAGATTTATCTGGTAAAATAGACAATGGAAATACTATACCTTGAGAAAGCTCTTTCCTAAGCTTTATAGTCCTAACTCTAAAATTCCTACTTTCTAGAAATTGAAATTCAGGTCTATCAGGTACTACAGTATCTATCTGTACATAAACACATAAATCACCTACTTTAAATTCACCTTTCTTAGTGACTACTTGCCATCCAAGGATACCTATTAATTCAATTTTATCAGCTCCATCAATAGGTTTAATCCATTCTACTTTTTGAATTGTTGCTAATTTGCTCATTAATATTTCTTTTTAAATTTTGTAATTCTTTTTGAGTTAACCAATATGTAATCTCTTGATTAGGATGTAGTTGAGTAGAATGTTTAGATGTAGATACACTTCTTTTCTCACTACATCCAAACCATTCTCCGTCAATATTCATATATAGTATCCAATGAGTTCCATATGAATACACAATATACTTATCATCTTCCCAATTAGCAAATGTATTATTACCTTTAAACTCTTTCTTTTCACCTACGTACCAACTGGCATCTCTATTTGCTATTCTTTTCATTAGTAATTAATTATATAAACTTTTAATCCTTTATTCTTAGCTAACTCAATCATGTGTTTAGTGCCTTTAGATTTACCATCCCAAAATGCTATTAATACATCAGCATATTCAGCCATTTGTTTATTTCTAATAGGCCCTGCTGCTTTATTATATTTGTTCCAATCTGCCGGAAAACCCTTTAAATCAAAATTATTATCTTTAGCATATTTTTCTCCTAGATAATCAGCTCCATACTTTTTTCCAGTAGTATAATCGGTAGTTACTTGTCCACCTGAGACTAATTCAAAATCATCCATTGGTATATTAACCATTGAATTTAAAATAGAAGAAACTTCTTTATCTAATAAATCATAGTTATCAAAGTCTCTTCCTCCTGCTATTATAACTTTCATATTAATTCTTCTATTGTAATTATACCTTTTTCTTGTAATAATTTAGTTACTTCACCAGATCCCCATCCATTTCTATACTTGCTAAAATTACCATATAAAGCATTAGTTAATGCTGAACTAGCATGATTCTTTAATCTCCAACTGGATTTACCACTTTTAAGTTTAAGTATCTTATTATTGTATTTAATTACCCATACAGTATTAGATTTCCTTTCATTTAAAGAATCTAATTCTCTAATAGCCTTATCTAATACTTCTTGTTCTGTTAATCTATTTGTCATTACTTATTAATTTTAAGTATTTTACCACAATTTGAACACTTAACTTCATTATTCTTTACTAGATGTACAGTTTCATCTTTACATTTCGTACATGTTTGAAATATAGTTTTCATATTTAATCACTTTCTTCTCTATAATATCCTTTATTATCCCAAAACCAATCACACATTACTTTACCTTCATATTCTTGATATTGGAATTTAGTTACTGATTGCCAATACTCATTTCTAGGTGCTGTCCATCTATAACAATTCTTTTTAATAGGGCAATCTTCATTTAAACACTTTGTTCCATCCATTTTATTTTATTATTTATATTTAGAAATCCAAGTGGACTTTATCCATCCACTTGGTAATTGTTTAGGTTTTGTCATTATTCATTACAGCTATTCTTAGTAATACTAAGTATCCCATAAGATCTTTTAATACATCCTCATCTTCCTCAATATCTTGAGTTCTAAGTCTACTTAATTTATCATCAAGTCTAACTTTAATTTGCTCAATATTAGAAGATTTAGAAAATACTCTAATGGGATTTAAAGCAGAGTCTCCATACTTCCTATTTTTTTCTATTAAAGTATTTTTAATATCATCTAATATCAAAGTAACTTTATCTTCAAAACTATCTTTTAAAGGTTTATTAACAGCATCTAGGATTTCTTGTTTTTCTACATCCTTATCTATAACTTCTTGATAATTTTCAGGATATGCGTTAAAGGATTCTTGAATAGTCCAACCCCATTTATTTGGAATATAATCTCCATTATAAATTTCACCTATCTCAAGTAATTCTATATCATCTTCCCACTCTTGCTCGTCATCAAATGGCTTTATAAATCTATATTTTTTCATTATATTTTTTATTTTTATAAGAATAATCCATTTCTCCAATCTATATTTTTAAATACGTTAGGTAACTCCTTTTCTAACTCTTCGCCTATTCTAGTAGCTATATCTCTTACTTCTTTTTGAGCATGTTCATCACATCTAACATTTAGAAATCCTAATAAATCTCTTAATGTAGCTGTGATATGAATAGTAGTTTTAGTACATAAAGGTAATATATCTCTAGCACATTCTTTAGCTACTCCAGCATCTAACAACTCTTTATATAATTTTTTTCCCTGTTCTAAATACTCTTTAATTAATTGACTTGCATGAGGTCTGATATAAGAAGTATCTATCAAAGGATCAAATACTTCAGTACTACTTTGTCTATTAGTAGGATGTTCTCTACGTAATTCAATATCCTCAAACCCTAATGGCTCTGAATACCTTAATGACCATTCTTGTCCATTTAAACTTCTATGTCTAAATATTTGAGCAGATATACTTCTTCTAGTCTCTATTTTAAATCCAAATGAAATATGTTGCAATGGTGACCAATGTTTATGATTCATTAGATATTTTACTAATTTACCGTTATCTTCTTTAATAGTACCATGTCTAGCAATAGCAGCTATTATTTCTTCATTATTAAGTTCTTTATAAGAGTTTACTCCAATTGTTTTTGAAATTAATTCTACTTTACCCATTTTTATTTAAATTAAAATAAGCTAATCAGCTTATATATTGAAATATAAGTCAATTAGCTTATAATTATAGTTTTGTTTATTTATTAACCACACTTGCTTGAGCCGCAGGATTTGCATTTGCTGCAACCCTCTTCAAATATCACTTCAGTACTACCACATTCTTCACATTTTAATTTTGCAGTTTCACCATCTGGAATATATTTCTTCAGTACTCTAGCAATAGCTTTGATAAAACTAGTAATATCTCCATTACCTTTATTTAACTGTTCTACAACAAATTTAATATTAGCGCCATGTCTTAAACTTACACTAATCAATCTTGTTATTGTAGCTTCTTCTTCAGTCATTTTATCAGTAATACAAACATTAAAGCTATTACTTGATCCTATCTGAATAAAATCATAACTTCCTTTAGACTGCTTAATCAATTTACCATCACCTTTAACAGCTATTCCAGGATAAGCAAATACTTCATAAGGTTTACCATCATATATACCTACAAATACACTATATTTAACACCTTTAACAGATACTATATGAGCTTCTGCATCCAATTCTTTAGGTCTTTTAGGAGCATCTTTATGTTCAAATATTTCCTTATTAGGTTTAGTATCAGATACTAACACTCCACTTCTAGAACCATCTACATAAACTGTTTGACCTTTTAATCCTAGTTTCCAACCATTAAAGTAAATATCAGATACTTCTTTCTCTGTTACTGAAGATGGTAAGTTAATAGTACTGCTAATAGCATTTGTAGTATATTTCTGAAGTATAGCTTGAATTTCATTTCTCTTTTGCCAATCAATATCATTAGCTGTAGATTTATACCAAGGGGAATCTTCAAACATAACTTCAACTTTCTTAGAATCAGATATATAATAATTTAAAATCTCTTCGTCTGTTCCAATTTTACCTACGGGTGATGTTTTTATTTTAAATAGACACCAATCTTTAAACTTAGGATGAAGTACAGGAAATTCTTGCCAACTATCACCAACTTCATCTACAAAATCTACTCTAACTCCTACTTCATTAGGATTAATCTTCTTTCTACGCATATAAAACGGTAGAAATAAAGGTTCACAACCAGATGTAGTTTGAGTCATTAAACTAGTAGTTCCTGTTGGTGCAATTGTTGACCATGATATATTTCTTCTACCATATCTAGACATTCTTTCTACTTGATCATAGAAATTATCTACTAGCATCTGATAAAATTGATTTTTACCTTTTACAGATCTTACTGCATGATTATCTCTAATGAGATTAATTTTCCAATCAAATTCATCTTCAACTTCCCATCCATCAAATGTACCCCTAAGAATAGCTAAATCAATACTACAATCTAATTCAGCTCTCATTTTAACATTCATTACTAAATCTATTACTTCAAGAGCTTCATCAGAATCATATTTAAGATTTAAAGCAGCTAACATATCAGCTAATGCAGTAATACCTAACCCAATCCTTCTTCCAGCTTTGGTATTTTTATATGAAGTTTCCCATAGTTCTAATTCATCTCTCTTAATATTATCAGGTTCAGGATCAGATTTAATTTTATCTATAATTCTTTGAATATATTCCAATTCAAGATCAATTAGATCATCTCCCAATCTACAGTGTTCATAAGATATTTTATACAATTCCTCATAATCAATATAAGCATCTTCAGTAAAAGGTTCTTTAACAAAACTAAAGAGATTTAATACCATTAATCTACAACTGTCATTAGCATTAAGAAACTGTTCCCCACAATTATGTGCTATTATACCTTCAACAACTCCCCAATGAGTATCATCATCCAAGGAGAAATCAAATACTTCCTCTTCTCCTGCTTCTTTTACATTAATAACTTTAGGACTTTTATCTAGTATAATCTGCTTTAAAGATTCTTGTTTATACTGATGTACAAAACCTATTTCTTTAGCAAATTTAAGTATAGAATCAAAACTTCCTATATTAACATCATAAGATTCTTTACAAGTATAAGTGCCATTTGAGAATTCTACTTCTTTTTCTTTATTAGTAGTTATATAAGAACTGATTCCTAAACTAGATAATACATCAGATAATTGAACAGCTAAATTTTTGGAGATAGTTTTATAAGAAATCCTCCCTACTTTAATTACACTACCGTTGGCCGAATACATACCTTTTAAGAACATTTTTTTATCATTAATTTCCCAATTAATAAATGTCTTTGGTAAGGATCTAGTTTCTAATGTAGAAGCATCGAACTTTAGAGATCTGAATATTTCATTATATCCATTAATATAGTAAGTTCTTTTACCTACTTCTTTATCTAAACCAAATAGTTCTAATATATCGTCATCATCTTGTCCTATATGAACTTCTAATCCTTTATGTGATGTAGAATTTAATCTATTTAATCCACCATCTCCTTGAATAAATCCATATTTGGTAAATTCACTTACTTCTTGATTTATTTCAAAGAATGACATTAATCTTTCTCCTCTTAAATCAAGTGCTTGTACCGATATACCATTGTTAGTCATAAAAACATGATCTTCTGTACATTTAATTTTAACTTTATTAGATAAAGTTAATTCTACTATGGGTTTAATACCATTAGACCAAACTAAGCCATTTACTATTTTCCCATCCTTATTAACTAACTCTAATTCACCTGTACAATCTGATATTTTCCTATAACCTGTAGCAGTTAGTAATTTAGTTTCTCCCACAAAACAAGGATTTGATGTTACAGGTTTATATTGAGGATACACTGCTGCTGGATCATTATCTATAACATTATCCCAATACATCAATCCAGGTTCTGCATAATTTCTAGCAGATTTTATAATCTCATCCCAATACTCTTTAGCTTTAACTTTTTTTATATATTTAGTTTCTCCTATAGATGTATGAATTAATTCATCGTAAGGAATTTCATACGTACCATCAGTTTCAATAGCCCAGTTATCAGTATTACATGGAAATCTAAGAATATAATCTTCATCATTCTCTACAGCTTTCATAAATTCATTATTAAGTTTAATAGAGATGTTAGCTCCTGTTACAGATACTCCATCTCTTTTAATCTTAATAAAATCCATTACATCAGGATGATTAATATCTATAGATAACATTAAAGCACCCCTACGTCCATTCATTGCAACTTCTCTAGTGGTATTACTAAACCTATGCATAAATGATACTGCTCCCGTAGAGCTTTTAGATGTATTATTAGTAGCTGTATTTTTAGGTCTAAGATTAGATATATCTGCACCAACACCACCCCTACGTTTATAGTAATAAGCTAAGTGTCCATCCGCTCTAAGAATACTAGAATAAGAATCTAAAGGACTTTCTACTACCCAACAATTACTTAATGATGCAATTATATTAGTACCCAATGTAGACATAATACTTCCTTGAGGTACTATATATTTGAAATCCTTGAATAGGTTATAGATAGATTCTTCATCTAGCATATGTCTTTCATAAGCATATTCAGATAGATTATCTGGTAATAAATGCCCTTCTTCTTCTATATAATTTACCTCAATTCTAGCAAATTCTTTAGCTAATCTTCTATGCATATCATCAGGAGTTTCTTCCCCTTCTGCTGCATATTTACTCTTCCACACATTAGCTGCTAATTCATCCCCATTAAAATAATCTAATAATTTAGATTCAACTTCACTCATAGTTTTTGTCATATTTAAATTTAAAATAAAAAAGGTTTCAAATATAGACCTTTAAAATCTATAAATCAAACCTTCTTTACATTAATGTATAATCTATTTTATTTTACTAAATTTACTTCTTTTTTATTGTAACTGAATAACTCTTTTGTTATATCAAATATACCTCCTAATTCAGCATCATCAGCTATTTTTACTCTAAGATCTTCTTCAAGATGTTTCTTATAACTAAGTGCTTTATATAGGATATAATATAACTTGGTATCTTTTGTTTTATTCCAGAATTTTAAAATATTAACTTTATTAACATCAGATATTTTAGAATACTTACCTTCAATAATTTTTAAACAATCTTCTAATATCTGATCTGGAAACTCACAAAATACCATAAAGTGTTCTTCATCAACATCATAATGATACTTCACATACTCATTATTTAATAGCTCTTGCTCATACTGTTTATGCAGTTCATGAGGTGACCATTTAAACAATAAGAAAATACCAGTATAATCATCATCTATATTAAACTCTGGACAATTAATATCCAATAGATAACTATTTACAAATACAGTTCTATTAATCTTAACAAATCTATCTAGTATAGGTACTATATATGTTCTACTTTTATTCTTCTCTACCTCCATCAACTTCACTAATTATTAAAACACATCTAACTCAACTTCACCATTCATTTCATATATTTCTCTTGGATAATCATATAAACCATTCTCTAAATGCCACTCCATATCTCCTATTAATTGTTTAAAACCTTTAAACTTCTCTCCAGTTTTCTTTATTGTACCTCCATATTCACCTGCAAATATATCAAACTCTGTAGTTTTATATACTAAAGGTTTCATAGGATTTTGAGATGATATAATTACAAATCTAAAATAATCTACATAATAATCAAAATATTTAGGATTTTCTAATTTCCAATAACTGATTGATTTACTATAGAAAGAAGCTTGTAATGGATACATCCATTTTAAATAATTAAAAGGAAAACCCAATACATGATCGTAGCTAGTTTTCAAATCTACTGGATAAATTATTTTATTTACATGATCTATATAGAAAATATCAAATAAACATTTACACTTTTTACCTTCATATACCCAAAATATAGGATACTGAAAAGTAATTTCTATACCGTTATCTAAATCTTCATTAAACCATCTTCTACTAAAATCATGTGTATATAAAGTATGAACTGAATTAACTACTTTGGTATAATCCAATTCATCTAATATTAATTTACCAGCAGATTCTTTTTTAAACTGAAATAAATTATTTCCACCTTCTTCTTTAACTTTTCTTAGTATTGTTGGATTATGCCATCCTTTACCATATTCATTAGCTTTAGCAACATTTAGTATTAGATCATCATAATCATCTAATGTTCCTGTTAACTCTCCTTTATTACTAACAATAACATTAATTACTTCATTAACAATTTTATCAATAATTTTAGAAGGAGTTTCACCACTCATTATAGCAAACTTCTTTTTAAACTCTTCTTCTCCATCAAATGCCAAAGTATCAACAGCTGATCCATAAGTTAAGCTAGGTGTTTCTAACTTCTCTGTAGCTATCAAAGAAGCTGGGGATTTTGCTACCCCAGCTAACTTTGAATAACTAATTGCATCAACTTGTCTATACTCTGGCTCTGTCATCAACTTCTCCAGTGCCATAATATATTTTATTCGTATATAAACTTTGTTACTTCTTTTTGAAATACTTCTATTGCTTCGCCTTTACCATAATTACACTCTTCCCATCCCATAGAATCTTTAACAGATGTATCATATGCAACTCTATAGAATTTACTATTATCTAAATTTTGAAATACTAGACAATGATGTTCTGTATGTCTACCTGAACCTTCATATTCTCTTTCTACAACTTTAATAGGTACTTCAATATCACGAAGTTCATCATAAAGATATTCTTCATGAACTAAATCTCTCCATTGATCATTAGATAAAACTATTCTTTCTCTTTCTTCCATAGTATTAAATTTTAACAACTCTATTTTTAATCTTCTTATTAGCCTCTTCAACGCTAATAATTACTTTATTAAGAATATTATTTACCGTATTAAAGTCTACTTCAGGAGCAATAAATTCATGTTTCTTATATTCCTCTAATTCAGTAGAACTTAATTTAGACATAGCTTGCAATTCCTCTTGAGTATTTTGAGCTAATTCAATATCAAATACATCAATATCTACTGGTACAATATATCCATCTTCATCTAATTCTGCAATAGCTACTGGAAGGTATCTACAAGTTCTCATTTTACCATGATCGTATTCTGGAACTGAAGTTACATCTTTTGGATTAACTAAACAAACTAAACCAGTCTTACCAAAATAACCCATATTATTTTTCATAAATTCTAGATTACCTACATGTAACCCTGTACTACAAGAATGCTTAGGGTCAGGATCAATTGTAGCTCTATCTACTTCAACAGGTACTCCTATCTTAATAGTCATAGATCTAGTATGATTATCAGTATAAACATTACCGGTTACTTCACTGATATTGTTATATAGCTCATCAAGATTACCTAATGTTTCTTCAAGTTCAGAAGCATTAGTAACTATTTTCATATCTCCATCTGAATTATAACCTACTGTATAATTACTTGGCGCTTTCTTCCACCTACGAATCTTTAAATATTGTTGAGTAATGAAAGCTTCCAATTCTTTATTCTCAACTTGTTTATCCACAACAGTTCTATAAGCTACAAAGTTACCAGAAGGAGTTACAGTTAAATTATGGTTATCAATAAATTTAAAGAGATCATGTCTAGCTCTAGGATCAGAATTTAATGCACATAAACTCCAGAAATTAATTAATGCGCTTAATCTTTCACTGCCATTTAATTCTCTAGCTTTGATAATTTCTCTAACTAATCTCTCTGGTACTGAAATATTAATCCCCTTTACATAAAGACTATTTTCAACTACTTCGAATATATTATCTCCATTAGCTTTAACTTCTTTCATGAAATCAAGAATATCTTCTAACTTCTTAGATTCTTCTTTCTTTTTTTCAAATTCTAATTCTAATTGTTTCTCTGAAGAAGTCTTTTCAGCTTGAAATAATTGTTTGAATTGTTCAACATCATCGTCGTCATATTCATCAATATTTCCAATAATATCAAGAGCAGAAAGAACTCCTTCTGTATTATTGAAATCTTTCTGAAATAACTTATTTCTCCAGCTAGCAATAATAGTATTACCTATTCTTTTATATTTAATCATTACTTTCTATTTTAAATTGTTTTTTATTTATTTTATTTCGATATTTAGTTAATATCAACTTTGTTTCTATTGTTGTATAATAACTATTGCTTATTTCATAAATGATACTATCTTCATCTTTCTCATGATTTAATTTAAACGCATCAATTTTATCTTGGTTATATCCGCACAACAGTAACACTTCATCAAAAGTATTTAAAGGTTTATGATATAATTCTTTAAATCTATAATAAGTAGAAGTCATTTTAAAGTTTTGCATAAATAGATAAATCCTTGTATAATCCCAATCATACAAATGTAAATTATGTTCAGTAAACAAAACTATAATTTTATTAAATTTACTAATTAATTCTTTATCATACAACTCTGTTATATCATTAATATTATCACAATCTTTAATGAAATCTTCAATTTGAGTTACTTTAGTCCAGTTATTATACGTTTGAATAGCTTTGACTATTTCATTATAGTCTTTTATTAAATCATCGTTAAATATTGTAGATATAATTCTATTATTACATAATTTTGTAAACAAATCACTAAATTCGTTACTTATTTTAGCAATAGTGTATACTTTACCTAGTATTTTAGTCTGAATCATTTTATTATTTCTAAATTCATCTACTGTAAATATATTAGAATTTTCATTTCTGTTAGCTAGAATTTTTTTATAATTTCTATTAGAAGTTAAATGTACTTCAAAACTTCTTTTAGTTAAACCATGTTCTTTTAACCTACAAGTTTTAATTAATATATCTTCCAATATAGTATTAGAATCATTAGCATTCGATACATACTTAATATCATCTGAAGATTTATCAATTATAATCCTTAAATTATGGTTTTTATTAACATAGTCATCTAGATCTAACCTGAAATTCTTTCTATCATAAGTGATATTACCATAATGATAATGAACTCTGTCAATAGCCATTAAAGACCTATCATAATCTACAGCTTCTTTTTTATTCTCTTTTAACTTTACTTTCCACCATGTTTCATCTACTTTAATTGCATCATAATCTACAAATATATCATTATATATTTCCTTATATTTATCCAAGAAATAATTAAGAATATCTATAGCAGATTTGTTATCTATAATTTGACTTGTACGTTTAATATAATTCTTTAAAGAGCTAGTACTAATATTAAATTTAAAATCAGTAAAGATAAATGTATCATCTGTATATACATTTGGATATAATTTCTCAAAGATATATTTATTTTTCTTTACAGAATAATTTCTGGATTTAGACTTCAGAAATAAACTATAATTATATTTTTCTATATCTTCTTTTAAGCAATTCAAAGTATATAAAATAGCATTTAGACTATCATAAGAGGTAACTACACTATCCAACCAATATCCTTTCCATCTGGTAGATCCGGTATGTCCATTAATAGCCCCATTAGTTTTGAATTTTCTATCTAATTTATAAGATATAATTTTATCTTTTAATATATTAGAATTTTTCAAAAGGGAGATTATATCACCAATATCAGATCTATCTTTAAATGTGTAAGGAAAACCTTTTAGTTGTGGAGTAGATAACCTATTAATATCTTCTACAGAGAGAATATTTCTAAGATTTAAATTAAATTCATAATCAGTATCTTTAGCTAGTTTTAAATTAATATAACTAGATTCCATTTCTTTTACAAAATTAAAGTAATCATCATATTCAATATTAGAAGAATCATTATATTTAGTAATTAACTCTTCTTTTAATAAATCAATTTTAGCTTTAATTTTGTTGATATTATCTTCAGTATATCTAATATCTTCTCTAGTATAAATAATAGATAAATCACCAATATTGAAATCTAATGCTAATGGTACATCAATTCTATTGATACCTAAATTTTGCCAATCAATTGGATATTTAACATTACCTATACATAAATGAAGTTCTGAAATATTACCATCTGTCCTATATTTAAAATTATCACCTTGAATAATAATAAAATCTTGTTTTAACCTATTAATAGAACCTCTAATCATGTGAGGTATATTAGCATAGCTATATCCATCATACAAAGGTTCTATTTCATCAAAATCAAATACTACATTCTCAAAGTAATATAACTGATTATAAGCTTCATTTAGGAACTTTAATAAGTCATTCTCATCTTTAATATACAATTTAATTTCAGTACCATTTCTTTCAGCAGTAACTTGTTGTTCAATTAAATCTATAGTGGGATTAGTTTCCCCTTTAGACATAATATACTGATACTCTTGTCCATCAAATCTAGTATTAATATAGAATGAATTTTGATAACTTAAACCACTTAATCTCCCTAATCCATAAGCTCCTAATTGATTATTACTTTCTTCTTTGGTAGAGGCTAAAGGATTAGCAAATATATTCTCCATTCTATCAGGACTGATACCCACTCCTACATCTATGAAAGATATATAAAACCCTGAGTTATCTTTACCAAATTTAATTCTAATAGCATCAGTAACTCCTACTTCAGCATGAGCATCCCAAGCATTACTTGAATATTCTCTAATTATAGATCCAATACTATTTTTATAGGGATTTTCAAACATTCCCCATAGTTTACCTAATCTTTTTACATCAATTTCAGAAGTATATGTTTTTAAACCAAATCCTCCTTCAACATCAATAATTCTATTATCTAATTTCATTTTAATTTATTTTAATAAGATAAATTCATTTCAATTAATTCAGTATATTTATCATCAAATTCTGAAAATAAATTATCTATTTCTTTCCAGTTTTTATATGCTAAATTACTAATTACATCTCCTTTTTTATCTTCTAATATAGCATCCAAAACTCTTTGTTGCCATGTTTCAACTTTACTTTCAATAATATTTCTAATTTTATGAAATTCAAAATCTATATAATCCTCTTTAATTATATCTGATTCTATCCAAAACCCTACTTTCTTATCTAGCATATTAAAGAAAGTATCTTTAAAGGAAGAATATAAATCTAATGCATTTGTTTGTTCTGATATTCTAGTCATATATATTTTAAGTTTATTTTAATACCCTATCAGGTATATTTAATTAATTTTATTTATTTTTATACCTTATCTGATATATTATTTAAATCTTCTAATTCTTTTAGTTTTTTAACTATTTCCCAAAAGGACTTCTCTTCCATTATTACTAACTTCTCTTCAGACTTCCTACCCTTATCATGAATAATTATACATGGATAATTATGTACTTTCTCATCTGGTGGAAAGTTAACTTTTAATAGACTTTTAATTTCCTTTAATATATTAGTATAATTAAGTCCTTTTGGATAACCTTTTTTAGTTTGAATTAAATAGGGTACAAATGCAATATCTACTTGACAATTATCCAATAATGTAGAAGCTAGTCTACTAGTTTTTGCAAAAGCGTACCCTATTTCTTTAAGTTTATTAACTACTTTTCTCTCCAAATTATGACCCTTTGTACGAGAAGTAATAGCTAATTTACTTCTATCTATTTTCTTTTTATCCATTAATCCCAATCAGTTTCTAGTAAATCAATATATTCTTTTTGTCCTGATTCAGTTAAACTCCATCCACCTTTATTATTTTGATACCAATTATCTTTATAGTCGTGAAATTTTTGCAACTCATTCCAGAAATCATAATTACCTAAATGATTTACTTCTTCTTTTAATATTTCACTTCTCAGAAGAGTATTATAGTCTTCAGTATAAAGATTCAAATCTTCATCGTCATCTGGATCTAACCACCAATCACATATTTGACTTAAATCTCCAGCTATATCTTCTAAAGCTTGTGGATCTTTAGCATACCTACCGATAGCACACATATCACCTTTATCATTAATATATGCACATCCAGTAGGTTCATTATTTCTATAGAACAACCCTCTATTATGTGTAGAATAATATTCTACTGTATCTTCAATTATATCTAAATATGTTTTCATAATTTTGACTTTACTAGTTCTGTTAATTCTTTTTTAAATTCTTCTCTTTGAAAGCTATAACTACTTCTGTCATATAATTTTAGTACATCATTATAAGATAGTACTGGTTTATGAATTTTAATATAATTTTGAGCTGCTTTTTCTGTTGAGAATACTTTAATATGATTTTTAAAATAGAGATTGTCTATTTTATTTTTCATATTTATAGCTTTCTTACCATGTGTAATATATTTATCAACTTCTAACCAATATACCTCTTGTTCTGGATCATTAATTTCAACTCCATCTTCTGTAGTGAATAATGGTTCTTTATATTCTTTCCAATAACCTTCTTTGAAATATTCATTTACTGTTGTTATAGAATATGTCATACTAACTGGACGGTTTCCTTCTTTCCAAGAAATAGTCACTTTATCACTATTTACATTTTCTACTGTATATATAGTAATATCATCTTCATAATATTTAAATTTAGTACCTATGGGAATGCATAATTCAATTACTTCTTCCCAAAATTCTGGAAATTTTTCTGGATAAATCCCATAAAATTTATCATCATTTGGTATAAAAGCTAGAAAATCATGTTCATTTATTTCTACAATAGTCCCTAATTTAGGACTTCCGGGATATTCCTTACTTAATTTAAATTTCTTTGCCATTTTGCTTTTTATTTAATTGATCAAATTTCTTTTTACTAGGTAAATCTGGAATATTATTTACTTTTCCTACTATAATAAAATCGTGAACATCATAATCACTAATATACATTTTACTATTATGATTATCTATATTAAATCTTTCATCATAATTACTATAACAATATTTAGGAATATTATCATGAAATTTCAAAGCTCTACTAACATATATTCCATTTGAAGTTCTTTTTAATACAATATGTCTGTACAAATTAGAAAATACTGGTCTGATAATAATATCACCCACTTCTAATTGTTTTCCTGTAACATCTTTTAATATTACCATTTTATTTCTTCAAGTTTTAATTCTTTTAATTTATTATCTAAATCATGAAATAACATATCATGTTTCCAAGGTCTATTCATTCTAGCTGCATAAGCTGGATGCTCTCTTATAACTTTAACATTCCTTACATCCTTAAGAAAATCTCCAGCTACTGAACCAAATCCTACAAATATCAGATCTTTATAATTTACATCTAATTCATTAATTAATCTTTGAGTAAATTCCTTCCAATATTCTGCATGTGATCCAGTCTTACCAGCTTCTACAGTTAAACTAGTATTTAATAATAATACTCCTTGTTTAGCCCAAGGAAGTAAATTACCTTCCAACATATCAGTATTAAAATGTATTGGATAACAATCATCATATGCTTTTAATATATGATAAAATGAAGGTGTTAAGTAATCTACTCCTGAACAATCAAATGCAAGTCCATTAGCTTCATTTGCTTTAATGTATGGGTCAAGTCCGCACCACACAATTTTTAAATTATTTAATTCACACTCTTGAAAAGCTCTAAATATTTTATCTCCACTTGGATATACTTTAGAAGTCATATATAAAGATTTAATTTTATCTAAATTAGATTCTACTTCTTTATTAATGACTTCATTAAGTATATCAAACCAATCATCCCCTACTAATTCTTTAAAACTTTTTCTATTCATTTACCTTTTAAATTTTTCTTCAACTATAACTTTTACTACTGTTACAGATATTAACAATATTAATATCACTGTAATAGCTATAAAATCATCATAGAACTTTATTGTATTATCATTTAACATTATTCTTCATTATCTGATTTTTGACAACATTCTTCACACCAATATTCTGTACCCATTTCCCATAGATATTCCCCATCTTCAGGAATTCTACCACATATAGAACATTCATAAATTCTTTGAGTTAATCTTCGTCCCATTTTTTATATTGTATTTAATATCCATTCTTTTAAAGTTTCTTTATCATATTTTTCTACAAAATCACTAGGATCTTTAGTATCGCTATCAGGTAATACTAATGATTTTAAATTAAACTTATCTACCATTTTATTAGCATGAGTTATACCTGCATTATCATTATCATATAATATGATTATTACATCAAATCTATTAGAGTATTCATAATACAATTCTTCACTTAATATTTGATGTTCTGTATGAGGTGCTACACTGTTAAACTGACATTCATATAACACCATTACATCTTTCTTACTGGATGTTATAAATAATATTTCACCTCTATCTGGTAATTGATCATGACCTTGATATATCTCTTTATTCTTTATATTAGACCAGAATTTACCATTAGATGTAGTTAGATATGGTTGATATATCTTATACACATTAGTGTCCTCTCGATAAGCGTATGCATGTTTATCAGCTATTATACAATGTTGGTTTATCCAAAATTTACTTATAGCATATACATCAAAATATTGTAATGTACTTCCGTTAATTTCATATCTATCAAACCAATATTCTTTATCATATAATTGCCAATCTCTAACTTTAATACTAATCCATATTTCTGGTTTAGTATGAATTGTTTTATTAGATATTAAAGGTTGATGATTATACTTAGAAGTAGCTTTATTAAAGTCTATTAATTGTAAATTATATCTTTTGTTTAATATACTTAATGCTTCATTATAAGTACAATTTTCCATTATAGTTACAAATCTGATGCAGTTACCGCTTCCTACTAAGAAATCATTATATATTAGATCTCCATTAGTACCTACAAATATTGCAAAAGAAGGATTATTATCTTCTCTAAATGGTGAGGACATTTTACTACCAATAATAAAATGTCCTATATAATAAGCATAAATATCATACTCATTTACATATTTTAATAGATTAGTTTTATTTAAATATTCTTCTTTAATATTCTTAATATTAAACATATCATGGTTTAACTAATTTATATAAAAAGAACTCAAATTGACCTTCATCCAACCATAAACTACACTTTTGACTTCTATAATCTACATGAATAGAACGTCCTTCCCAAGTATAATTATTCTCTTTAGTCCAATATTCTAGTACCTTCTCTAAATCTTCAAATGATTCTACTAAATAAGGTTCACCTTCTTCATTTTGAATAAATGCATAATTATTCATGAATTCAACTATATATTTACTTTTCATACTAACATCAATTTAAATTCATTTATTAATCTAACTTTATCTTCTTTAATTTCTTGTAATCTATTAATATTAAATTCATGATGTCTAACATCATCTTCTAATTCTGCAATCCTATTAAGGATTCTTTTAATTTCTTTGGGTTCCATAGTTGTTTAATTTAGAGTTAATAAAAAAGGCTAGAAGAATATCCCCTAGCCTTTAAAAAATTAATTAATAAATATTACCAAGCAGGTGCGTTAGATGCTGAACCTACTTGTGATTCAGGTGTCTGATCAGCAGGAAGTTTCCTAAAATCATATTGATTATTTTTATCATATGTCAATTTAGTATCTTCATCTGATACTACTGGATATTCAGCACCATCAATTACAGCTTCTGCAAAGTCAGGAAGTCCAATTTCAGCAGCTTCTTTAACTTCACCATTACTATTTAGATATTCTCTACCTACAAATTTAACTCTCAATTCTTTACCTTTAGTAAGAGAGTTCAACATTGCTACAAATTGATCAGCATTGGAAGCAGGTTTAATATTCTCTTCTTTAGTAACTTTAGTAACAATATGTTTTACTTTCCTCAAAGACATTTCCTGAGCTTTTTCAGACATATAGAAACTAAATTCTTTAGAAGCATCATCTTTACCTGCATCTTTAGCAGCTTTTGTAATCAATTTCACTTTAATAGCTGGCGTACCTTGAGCAGATTCTCCTTTACTCCACTCTTCAATAACTACCCTTTTAACTCCAGGATAGATATACAAATCAGCATTACCACTATTACTTTTCTCTGCTACACTATTCAAATCAAACATACTCATAATTTATTTACTTTTAAATTTTAATTGTTTTTACTTTTTTACTTACTTTTTAATAATTAGGCACTACAAATATAACAAATACTCTTAATTAATTGTAGTATTCGTTAAGTTTTTCTTTTATTAAATTCAAATCATTAGGAATTTTAACTTCATCAAACATTCCCATAGGACTTTTAGCTGTAGTAGAACCATCATTTTGAGTAACAAACCAATGTTTAACTCCTTCTTTAGTTTTTTCTACTTCAGTGTAAATTACTATAGTAAACATTCCTTCCAATGTAATTACATTATCTACAAGTTTACCTACAGTCTTAGCTTTCATAAATTTAGATCCTGTAGAATCATCAAATGCACTTTCAGCATGAGTCAGATAGAATATATCCAAATCATCCCTATCTAAATTTTTGGGTAATTCTGCTAACATCCAAATATTTTTACCAATACTGGTAAATTTATCATCGTTAATACTTAATGTTTCCATTAAGACTAGACTATATCTTAATTATTTGTTAAAATTTATAGCTTGTTCAAAGGTCATATTAGATCTATAAATTCTTTGATAAAGAGTAGTATATTTTATATTGAATATTCTAGCCCAATCCTTTAAAATTTTAATTTCTCCATTATATTCAAATATTTTATTAAAACTTCCTCTATTTGAACTTTGTGTTTTCCATGTAGTCCATCTACAATTTTCTGGAGAATAATTTTTACTAGGATCTATTCTATCTAGTGAATGATTTTTTGAAGGACATTCACCCATATCATCCATAAAATTATCAAATGAATTTAACCATCTATTACAAACCTGAATGTTTAGTGCTTGATATTTTCCCATATCTTTATTACATGGTGCATAACATCTTGCTTTCATAGCCTTCCAAGCTCTATATTCTTTAGTAATTTTACCATCAATTCGAGTACTATATTTTCTTTTCTTCATGATGTAAATTTACTAAGAACCTTTTAATATAACAAATAATTCCTCCCTTTTCCACTAATTTTATTTAGTGTACTCTACTCCCTTATCTTCTATTGAAGTGGTTTCGATAGTCGTTGAACTTTTATCCTATAAGGATACTTAGCTGCTGATTGCCCAATCTTTATATCTTTTACTATACTACAGTCATTACTGCTGTAGGGAGTGTATAAAGCTCTAAGGGGTTTCCAGTCAATTAAAGAGGTTTTACAAGAGCTAGATTAATTTAACCCTTTTTGTTCAGCTTTACGCATAAATTCATTAGCAGATGCGTATTGCCAATCATCAATTACAATAGTTTTAATTTCAGGTCTATTAGAACTGACAAATTCTATAACCTTTTTTATAACTATTGGATCATCAGATATTAACATATTCCCTTCTTTTGGAGGGCCAGAAGAAATATTTACCCTTTTATAATTCTTATTATAACCTTTAAAGGGTAAATCTTTACCCTGCACATTTACAATAAAAGTCTCTTCAGGCTTTAATGTACTTACTGAAGTACTTTTCCCTGTACCACTTTGACCTACTATCAATACTCCTCTTGCCATTTACTTTACTTTTTAACTATATATTTAATTCCATTTAAAACTAACCAATTCAAACTCCGATGATTAACCTGTCTAATCCTATGTTGATCAGAAGGTATTTCCAAATCAATAACATTAGATCTACCAAATCCATTCTCTGTATTTAACATATATCCAATAAGAGTCCTTTCTTCACCTTTAACTTTACTAAAGCTTTTCTTCATCTCTGCAAATGATAAAATCTTATTACCTTCACCTCTGGTAAGTTTAAGATAATCATCCGCTTTAGGCTCTTTATTAAAATTAACAGTAAATACTTTATCTCCTACATTACTGAATATCTCAATCAGTTTAGTTCTATTAACTTCCTCTTCTTTTGAATATTCAGAAGCTGATACACATTCTTGTTGTAGAATACTATTATCAATTTGCCAAGTTAATCCATCTTCATTACTAACTGTAGCATAATCTTTTTTAACATCTTCAACTTTCAAATAAGATATTCTACTTAGATAATCTCCTTTCTTTATTTTCATAATTCAAATTTAATTGTTTCCTTATTTAGACTATTGTATAATCCATTCAATTTTACTTCCATATCTCTTTCATTATCCCATCCAATGAATATATTATTATTAAAATCTTTTATAGAACCAGAACCATCTGAAAATATTTCAAAGCTATAATCTTTACTTCTTACTTCTCCTAACAATTCTAATAATTCAGTTATTTTCATAATATTCTGCTATTTGTTTAATTTGATTACTTGTAAATGTACCAGAACCAATAGTAATTGAATTTACTGTTCTATTGGTATAGGATGAGTTATAATTAATTAAATCTAAAGCCAATCCAATTTGAATTTTAGCTATACAAGCACATCCAAATTTTACATAATCATCAAAGAATTCAGCTTTATATCCATTAATAGTAATATCTGGAACTTGTGCTTTCTTAATCTCTTCTGGAGTAGCTTTTCTAAAACATTTAGAACTATTACTAATTTTAGATTTACCTATTTGATTATAAAATCTAAAATGATCATCTTCTATTTCATCAATTTTTAATATATGATCTTTATTCCAAGTTCCTGTATATAAATTCGGATATTCTTCTTTAACTCTTTCAGTTTCAAATACAACCCAATCACCTACTTTAAATTCAGGTTCTAGTATTGGTTCAAACCATAAATCTAATACTCCTACTTTTTTAAATATATTGATAGTATCTTCGAGTCTAATATCTACTTTTCCATCTTTATAGAATCCAGTATGATTCATTAAAGCATGAGCAGCTTTTTCATACTCAGGTTTAATTAATTTATAACCTATAATTTTCTTTTCCATTTGTTCACTTTTAAAACTTTTAATAAGATTTTCAGCTTTATCTCTAGAAGAAGTCCCCTCTAGGTTTTGATAACCACTATAATTCATATAGTTAATAATTTCTCCTAGTTCATCTAATTCTAAAGTTTTAAAATATGGATGAGTTGTTATCATATAATATGTTACATCCCTAACGTTTTCATAAGGTTTTTTCATTTTATTTTCTTCTTTTAAATATTCTTCTTCAGATACTTCTTGGAAATGTCCTTTTTCATCTACATAATATCTTATAGGATAATTAGCTGGGCCTTCTCCATAACTATCTTCTGGATATATTTTACCTAAAGTAAAAGAAGGGTAAGAACCACTTACATATTTATAATATTTCATAAATCTTGTTCTTTAACAAATATACCATTAATTAACTTACCTTTTCTATCTTTAATTTCATTATAAGCATAATCAAGACATGCATTGAAATCTAGATTTAGCTGTTGACTAATACAGATTAAAGTAACTACTACATCTCCTATACTATCTACTTGTCCATCAGTATCACCTTTATTAATAGCTCTAGCTAGTTCGCCTAATTCTTCCATAGTCTTACACATCTGAACTTTAGGATCAGCAGTTTGTAAGTTTCTATCAATTACCCATTGTTGTATTTTCTCTATTGTTGTCATAATTTTATTTCTGCTTTATCTAAAATTGATTTTGTGTATAAGTCAATAAAATGTTGTTGGAATTGTCTTGATTCATCATCATATCCTGTTTGGAAATGTTCATTTTCTTCTATTAGCATTGCTACAAAAGCAAATAATGATTTATCTTTCATTTTTTGAGAAATTAAGATTTCTTTATCATCTAAACTAACTTTAGCTAAAATATTTTTATCTCCAAATTCTCCAAATACAAATTTAAGTTCTGGATGAATAAAATAAGAACATTCTTCTAATATAGTTAATGCTTGTTTAACTTTTAATTCTAACTCTTGATCAAATATTTCATAGAATTCATTAACCTTGTTAATAGATCTTAATGCTCCTATACCATCAAATTTCTTAACTAATATTTCATATAACTTTTTAGGAATTAAGATACAATGACTAAAATCATTATTGCCAGCTCCTTTTAACTTATCCATAGCTTCTTTATGAATAATTTTAGCATTGCCAATAACTTCTTTCCATTGATTATTTATACTGTAATAGCCCCAGAAATTATAATCTATTTTACCTTCTTGCAGATCCTCTGTAACATTTTCAATAAAATATTCAATAGTTTTAGTATCAGATATACTTAATATAGCTTGAGTTAAATTAGCTTCTAATACTCCTGTATATTCTCTTAACTCATTAATGCAAGCGTCTTTAATATCGTAATTAAATAAACTATCTGTAGTATATTCTTTGATTAAAATGCCTTGTTTATATATCTTTAAAGGGCCTTTTTGTGGATGTATAGCAACATAATCATTTTCATACATTGGAAGATTACCCACTATAAAGTATTTATTCCAATTATTATATACTTCAAGAAATTCAGGAGTTAGTTCTATATAAAATGTAGTCTTATCTTCTTCTCCATTAATAATATCTGTAATTTCATATAAAGCATTTCCCTCGTCCAAAGCATTTGAATATAATTCTCTTACTATCATCCAGGCTTTCCAATCTAGTCCCATTTTAGTAGTAATAGAAGTTTGCTTATCATTGATAGTAATAATATTAAATTCTTCACTAGCTATTGTTTCAGTGGTAGTTTTAATATTAACTAATTTTTCTCCAATATAAATCTTGAAATCTATTTTGTTTCTAAATAGATAAGCTAATACATATTTTAATCCTGAACCAAACTGACCAATTTTATGCTTTGACCCAGTTTTTGTAGTTCCTCCCATTAAAGAGATTAACCTCATATCAAGTAATCCTTGATTTTGTATTTTTAAGTATTTCATAGTTTAATTTTAGTTATTAATTCTTCCTTAATATTATTGTATAGATCAATATATTCTTTTAAAGTATAAACAGATTCTGTTTTTAACATTTTTAACTTTGTTAAATGTAATATTACATTTTCAAATTTAGTGAAATAAGAAGGTTGATATAGAAATTCATTATCTTTCTTATCAACCTTTGGAATTCCCACACTAAACTGATTTTCTTCTTGCCATATCTCATATGGTTCAAATAACTTATCTTTAATTTTAATCATTTTACTTATATTTTAAATACTCATTTGGTGGATTACTATATTGTTTATATAAATCTGCATTTTCTTTAAATACTTTAGCACTTGGTAGCTCCCTCATTATCCCCGATTCACCTAGAAATAAATAACTAATTCTAAAATCATCAATACCATAAGAATTTTTAAGAACCCTCATGGCTCTGTAACGGTTATGTCCAGCTTCACTAACAAACTTCTTAATATCATAATCAGCATAATTAAAAGCAGATAATTTATATGGATTTAACATGCCAATAACTATATCAGCATTTTCATATATATCAGCAGAACCTTTAAAATCTTGTGGCATTACATCTATTTCAGTTTTGACATTTCTAAATGTATCTTCTACATTTCTATTTAACTGTGAAATATCAATAGGAACTAACCCTAAAATATCTCTGCAAATACCCATATATTCAGAATGTTTATCTAGTATCTGCTTATCATTGAAATTCCTCTCACTTTTAATTTTGCCAATATGATCAGTTACGTGAAATACTATTTTATTAGGATTATTAGGAATATATTTATTTATTATTTGTTTTTTAATAGGATTACCTTGCTCATCAATAGTATCTATTTCTCTAAATTCAATATTACCCTCTCTTTTATGATATGCCCATATATAATTATATATTCCTGTAGGATTTTCCGTACCAGAAATTAAATCTATATACTGAAACATTTCATCAAAATAATCATCATATCTAGACATTAACTCCAATAGCTTAGGAGTCAATTCATACATTTTATTAGGCCAATTAAATATAGTAGGAACATCAATAAGTACTTTATGATCTTTAAACATCTTATAAGCTAACCATTTAGCTCTTTTAAGTACAGCATTTCTTTCCATAGATCTGTATATCCAATAAGGTTCTACTTGTGTTTTGTTTTTATTATTTTGCCACCAATCATATAAATCTAGTACAAATACACTGTCTACAATAGCTGTTTTACCTGATCCAGCCATTCCACCTAATAGTATATACATTGATTTAGTAATTGCAATCTTTGATCCTAATATAGGCTGTTGTAATGGAAGATATAATGGATCTTTTTGAGACTTCTTAATTTCTTCCATTAAATCTTTATGTTCCATTTAATTTAAATCTAATATGTTACTATTATTATCTACACCATCATTCAATTCATCACAAAAGCTAGCTAATCTACTAGCTTCTTCTTTATTTATATCTTTTTTAAATATAAAATAATCAGCTCTTTGCAGAAATTTATAATTATTCTCCCTACCTTGCTGATCAATATAGTACTCAGTTGCTTTAAATATCAAATCCTTATCTGCATATTCTGGATATGTTTCAAAGAATCTAACCATTTTTTCTAAGCAAGCTTTCCTATCACCCTTAGCTCCTACTTTAGTTCCTTTAAATAAATCTCTATATTCTTCAATCCATTCACTAATATCACTAGATACTTCTTTCTTTTTAACAGGAATATCACTTTTAAGTAATTTCTCTGCTTCATTAATTAAATCAATTCCAGCTTGCCTTACTTCACCCTCTGGAAGAACAAAGTTAGTTACTTTAACTAATTTAACTGATTGTAAAAAGAAATAAGCACTAATTATTTCATCTTTAGGAATTAATTGTAGAATAGATTTATCTTCTTTAACTAAACTATATAAAAGAAAAAAGGAACTAATATCTAATTCCTTTTTCTTAATAAATTCAATTAATTTATCTATCATATTAATATTCTCCTGAATTTAAATGACCTTTAAATATCATAATAAGATCATCGTCATATCCTGCAAACATATCCCCATCATACATGCATTTTCCTAAATATATTACCTGTTTAAAATCATTTGGAGTTACATCACTTTCTTCCCATCCATTAGTAGAATCTAAAAGATGTGTAAATTCTACAGGATCTTTTACTCCTTCTTCCTCAAATTCAGGTATTCTAATCACTTTTCTCATCTTGTATATTTTTTAAATCATCTAATATAGCATTATAATTCAATGCTAATTCTTTTTTAACTTTACCTTTATTTTTACATAAGGAACAGGAAATAATATTATCTTCTAATGGATTATATATATCTCCTGTCCCTAAACATTTTGGACATTCTTTCATATCTGACTAATTTAAATTAAACTTTGTCAAATATAATATATTACATTTAATTATCCAATTTAATATTACCATCAAGTAAATGAGCAGTTACCCACACAGTTCCAAATATTGTACTCATTATAAATACTACACCTGAAAAGAATTCCCAAAATGTACTAAATTCATAACTAGCACTTTGATAACTAAATATGCTTAATAATACAAATAATATAAATACTAATAACTTCATCTTATACCTTTAATTACAATTTTACCTGATTCAATTTGTCTCTGAATATTTCTAGATAAAGCATTTAATATACCTCTATCTTTAGCTAATCTATAATCCATAAATGTATGGATACCAAAGAATCCATTATTCAATACTTCATTTTTCTTTAAAGCTCTTCCCAATGCAATTCTCTTAGCTAATTCAGTATCTTGATTATCTCCTGGTAACTTAACTGAATATCCAGCTTGAATATAACCTGATAATTTCTTGGAAACTAAACAAAGAGTAATAACTCTGTTTTTCCACTCAAATGTATGATAATATGGTTTCATGATTTTCTAAGTTTATAATTAATTGATATTAATGTAACTACTACTAATATTAATGATGCTGGAATAGTTGAATATGAATCACCTGTTAACCACCAATATACTACTGTAGCAGTACATAATGATAGCAATGCTATGAGTTCAATAATATTATAATATTTCATAGCTTTTCATTTAAATTGTTTATATCTTTCTTCCAACATTTCATCAGCAATTCTATATGCATGTTCTGGTATATCCTTAATAGGAAATTCTACATTATTTAATAATCCTAATAAAGCTATACCAGCCAGTTCATCCCTTAAAGTTTTATACTTTACATCTGGATTCTTTGAAGGTTTTAAATTCATATCTTTAATATTTATTTTCCTCTAAATTTATCTAATAATAAGACTGGAATTCCTATAATAATGAATAAAGCTATACCTATTAAAGATAATATTGGCCCAAACATAAACATAACTATTGAACCTCCAAAAAAATTTAAAACTATATCTATACTTTCTTCATCCTTTTTATCTTTTAACGAATAAAGTATAATCCATATTACAACTAATATACTCGCATATACTATGTAATATTTATCTATAAGATTCTCAATCATAATTTTAAATTTTTTACATTAATATATTCTATCTTATTCTGATCTAACTCCGATAAAGCTTTCCTAACCCATTCTTCATCTTGAGTACCTTGTAATACTAATACCCATATACTAGCTGTATAATCCTTTTGAATGAGTAGACTTCTAGCTAACTTTTGGATAAATTGACCTGACTTATTACTATCAGCTTGAGTAATAATAAAGTGATCTACATTCTTATATGTAAATCCAGTCCCTCCTGCATTGACACAACTCAATAAATCTATTTCTTCATTTAAGAATTTATTTAGATCTACATCATTTGTTTTACTATGGTATGTATAAGGACTTAACTCTTCAGCATGTTCTATACTACCAGTAAATACTAACTTTCTACCTTGTAAATAATTAATTAGCTTTTTAGCTATATTTAACTTAGATGGGCTTTTATATATAAATCTAAGTCTATTTAAAATAGCATATTGTAACCTTTTAGAATCATTAACATACATCATCCTACCTACTTGTTTAGATAAATATTGATAGTTAGCTCCTTCAGTAGTCTTAAATGGCTTCTTTTTAGATCCAGCTACAATATTTTTAGTAACATGATCTAATGGTACTTCTACTACATTAATCTTGTAATCAGCTACCATATTAGATTCTACTGCTTCATCAATAGTAATCTCTTTTAATATACTTAAACCCAACTTCTTAATAATCTGTAACTTTTCTTCATGTTTAGGCATTGTACCAGTTAATCCTAATATAGAAGTATATTCAATATCACCATTGAAGAAACCAATAGTGTTGCCTTCAGTAACATTTTGAATTTCATCTAATATAACTAAATCATACTTACCTTTAACTGAACTTAAACTCTTATAACATATGATTTCAGTTTTAGATAAATATGATTTAGCTTTCCAAGTTATAAACTCTTGTGGTATATCAACATCTTTTAATTTAACAGAAGGAGTTACCCATAATATCTTTTTGAGTTTATGTTTTTTAATATAACTAACTCCAATTCTGGATTTTCCTACCCTCGGAGAAAGTTTTAAGATAGATTTACAAGGATTAGTTAATAGATCTAGACATTCTTGTTGAGCTACTTCTCTATTATCTATCATTATTTAATAAATTAATTATTTTATCTACAGCCTTTTTAATAGATTGCTTATTTAATACTATCAATGTAGTCCTAATAGCATGTTCTATATCTTGTCTTAACTTTTCATTATCTGTCATTTCCAAGGGTCTTTAATATCTATACATATAGTATAAAAGAATATAAATAACCATATTCCAATAGAAGGTTTGGACTTTAAATTATCAATATCAATTACAACTTGATCATGATAAATACTAAATCCTAAGAATCTATCATTAAATACTTTTATACCAACATAACCAGTGTACCATTTTTTATGTTGTAATTTTCTTTCAAATCCATAAAATTCAACTTTCATTTTTATACCTTTTAGCTACATTAATAATAAGTTCTGTAAAAGAGAATTGTGTTTCTAATTTCAATGATTCTTCTTTAATTATATTAAGAATTTTAACTGTTTCATCTACTGAATCAGAAACTTCTTTAGATACTTTGATTGATTCAAATATTTCACTCATCTTTAATTAAATTAAGTGCTTCCTGTAATCCAGCTTCTAATGTTTCTTCATAGCTATTATACCCTGATTTTACAGGATATTTTTCAACTTGATATAACCATAAATCATGTTCTTTAGAATACCTTTCTATTTTTATATCAATCTTATGAATTTCTCTTAACCATTTTTGTAATAGAGATTGAGTTGGTGCTAAAATAAATTCATCTAAAGAGTTATCTATCATGAATATATCAGCTTCAAAATCTTCTTGAGTAACTGCACCTAAATGATTAGGGGTATTATTATATTTCCTACGTACTAAGCCTATTAATTTTGCATCATTATATAAATTACCATTTAGTTCATATGCAGTAGGTAAAATTATATAATCATTTTTGCCTAATCCAAATCTTTTTTCTTTAGCTAATTTAGCTGTTTCAAATGTTATTAGTTCATCTTTCATAATTTGAATATTTTTCATTATCTTCTATATAATCTACTTCATCTAAGTATAATTTACCTTTACTTCCAAATAGACTTATAAATCTATACTTCCAAGACATTAACATGTGTGGATTCTTACATTCAAAGTATCCATTACCTGGTGGTAATACAGGAAGCTTACATTCAAGTTCATCAAATGTATCTTCCTGTATATCTTTAATTAATACATATTTCATAGAAAACCTATTTTTTTAACTTTTTTACCATAATGATTTAAATCCATAATTTTATCAAAGCAATATTGCTTAATATAATCTAACGTAGAACCTTTTAATTCTTTTGTTATTTCTTTTAACTTTTCTTCTTCCAGACTACTACCTAGTAAATTATAGACTATATCATATACTTCACTTTCTACTTGAATTCCTTCAATATTTAAACTATATTTAAATCTACTAGGTCTATTTTTTAATGCTTCAGGAATTACATCAATATGATTAGTACAAGCTAAGAATATACAATTGTTAATACTTAAATAACCATCAATCATAGTTTTAATAAAATTAGCATGATCTTTTATGTGTTCATCTATTTCATCTAACATTACAATTATAGGATTATCCTGTATTTTCCTGACATTCTGTATAAAATCCCAAGCACCAATAAACCCGGAATAAGCTATAGAACTAGGAATTAGGAATACTAAAGCGTTGTGTTCGTTTATAGCTTTATTATAATAATATTTACATATGGTACTCTTTCCTGTTCCTTCTATACCATATAACAGAACCCCTACCTTGTGATTAAATCCTAAATCAATTATATGATTTAAAGTTTCTTTGTTAAAGAATGCTTCAAACAATCTATCTAGTTTCTCTTTGTCTGGAAATGTATGAATTCTTATTTTTTCATTATCATTATCAATGTTTAAAGTTGTTTTATTTTCAGGATAATCTAACCATCCTATTTTATAACAACCAGGATCTAATTTACTAACTGATTTTATAGTTTCATATTGAGAAAATTGAATACTACCATCCTCTAAATATGAAAAGCTCTTATAATCTGATGTTTTGTTACTCATTGTTTTATATTTTAAAATAAAGTTAATTGTTGTAACTTAGGTGCATTTAACATTCTAGTATTCTTTTCAATAGGATCTATAATTTTCATACACTCTTGTACATAATATAATTCATTAATCATATAATCATCCTTTTCTTCATATTCCATAAATAATTGATGATTAAAACCTTTGTTAATGGCTTCTAATGCTTTACCATCAGCTTTTTCAGCTCTCTTACCGGTTAAATATTCTTTAAATAGTTTATTTTGAGATCTATTAGAATCTACTATATAATATCTAATTACTTTATCATGTATTTCAGTAGTTTTATTCTTTTCTACATAATGATATACTTGATTTTTATCTTTCTTTCTACCAATACAATAATCATATATACTAGTTTTATCTAATTTATCTTTACTATTCTTAAACTCATATCCTATATTAGATATAATATCTCTAGGATTTACTCCATTGATGAAATATTCTTTAAGACATATAGGAACTATACGTTGTGAATTATTTTTATGTGGCTCAGGATCTATTTCAAAATCTCCTTTGAATTTCAATTTTTTAGTTTTACCTGTATTTTCATCTATAATTTCAGCAATATAATCATTTACACTACTGAATATAATCTGCTTGTAATAAGTATCTTCAAGTATATATGTAGTTAATTTTTCCCATTCTTTATGTATTTTCATTACATCGTCATGGATAGATTTATGATAGTGTACAACAACACCATCAGTATTTACAGAAACTATTTCTACATTAATACTATTTAATTCTTCTATCAACATTAACATTTTTAATTCACCACCAATAGTAGTTTTATATTTAGCTAATGGATCATATTGCCAACTAAAAGAACTACCTAATTTACCAAATCCACCTCCATTTAAACTTAATTTATAAGCCTCTTGCTCTGAATTAACTAACTCATATTCATCAGATCCATATTTAAGATTTTTTAATTGAGGTTTTAATTTATGTGCTCTATAATCAAATGATTGTTTAATTCCTTGATTCCATTCTATTCCTAAATGTTGTGGATATATTTTATCTGATATAATAGTCCAAGGATACATTGATGCTATATCAAACTCAACTAAATTATATCCTTCTTTACATTTAACTATTCTAGGAATATCTTCTGAATGCAACCCACCTTTAGCAAACTTTACTGTTGTATCTCCAAACTTTAAATATTTATCAAATTCACTATCATCAGTAAACTCCGCATCTTTAATTTCATTTATAAAACTAATTAATTGGGGAGTTTTAAACTTAATTATAGTAGGAATTACATCAGACATTTTAAATATCTTTCTGTAAGTTCTTTTATTTTTAAAGTCTTTAAAATCTCTACCACTTAATTTTTCATATGTTATCTGATTGATATATTCACCAATTTTAACATCTGAAAAATTCATTACATTTTTATTAAGTTTAACTGACATATTTTTACGAAATTTAATGTCATTTAAACATTGCTCTTTCATAAAATGTTGAGTAGCTAAAACATCATTTAAGTTATAATCAATTACATCTTGTATATTATCAAGCTTAATAGATTCATTAAATTTAAATGGTAAATCTTGTAGTTTAGGCCATCTTAATGTAAATTCTAACCATTTTAAACTTGTACTTCTTGCGTTATTGTTGTAATGTTTTATTAGAAATAAATCTAATTGAGGTATTAATACTTCCCATTCAGGAATACTACTCCATTCAGCATTAATAATTCTTTGAGATTCAGAATATAATAATTTATTTATTTCATCATATTTCATATTAACTAACTTTTTCCTGTTAGTCAATATATAATGTAATAAAGGATAATCATAGGATATATTATTAAATCCTATCATACCATTTAAACTATCTAAATGCCTTAAATATGCTTTAATCTGATTCTTTCTTTCACTAATTTCAAAAATAGAGGGAGTTGATTCACTCCCCTTATCTTTGTCTATTCCCACATAACTATGAAAATTAGGGAAACATTCTATATCGTAAATATCTATTCTCTGCATCCAACTTCACTTTTAATTTTAATCAAATACACTTAATATTTTATCTAAATCATCTACTGTCCATTTAGTATTATCTTTATAAACATAAGTACCTCCAAACTTGTCTAATAAATGTTTCATGTCATTGATATTGAGTTTATAAAGTTGTTGACAGCCTATTTTAACAGTATAATCATTAATTTTAACTACTTCATAACCATTAATTACTAACTTAGAATCTTCAACTATTTCAGCCCATTTACCATTTTTATAAATTATAGAATTCCATTGTTCTGAACTAACCCACATTTGATATGGATTAATAGCGAAATGAAAATCACTTTTTGTAACTTTTACACTTCTAGGAGAACCCATCATCTTATTCAAATTTTCAGGTTTAATCCTAGTACCAATAGGATATTTAATTTCAGCTACTTTAGTTAAAATTCTTTTAATCTCTTCATCAGTTGCTAATCTTACATCCTTTACATTAATATAATCATCTGATTTACCTTCTCCAATTAATTTATCCCCATGAAAATGATAATATTCTTTTGTAATAACCCGACCTAAATCATTTACACCGTTAAATCTAACTAATGCTTCATGTTCATACAACCAATCTCCTTCTTTAAATTTAGGTTTACCCTGTTCTTCATATGCTTCTTTAGTAGATGGTTTCCAATTAGGATAAGTTAAATTTACATACATGTAATTTCCCGCCTTAATATGTGCAGACTTTACATTACATATTAATTCAGCATTGCGTATCTGACGCAAATTATTTACTTTGTAAATATATCCAGAGATAAAATAACCATTATAGTCTTTAGTAGCCTCAACATATTCAGGAATCTCTTCCTCAACTTCAGCAGCCAATTTTAATGCTAAGTCCCAATCTTGTGGAAGTGTTAATTTATATTCTGCTTTTTGTATTCTGCTATGACTGTCTGGAGCATACGAAAAAACATTAATTTCATCTCCCCAATTATTTACAATCAAGTCTCCTGTATAATAAGCTGAGCTAAATATTTTATAACCTAAAGAGGCTACTTCTTCTTCAAAAGCTTTTAATAAACTTTTAGAACCTGTTACTGCTAACTTATTTTTAAACTTTTTCATTTTAATATCATTTAATAATTTTCTTCATAATCTAATTCATTTGTATCTTGAACTATTTCCCAATGACTAGGAATATCATCCATAGAGTTTATTCTATAAGGTTTAATTCTATATCCATTCATCTTACAGAACTGATATACATCTTCCTTATCCATATATTCTTCACTAACTTTCTCAAGGATAAGCTCATTTTCTAATGGTTTCTTGGATCTACTGGAATAAAATCCTGGCCCTTGATATGAAATAGAAATTAAATCACTGATTGTTGAATGTACCTTTAAGTTTAACATTTCTATTATAGTTTAGATTATTAATGATTGATTTTAAATAAATAGATTTGGAAGGATTATTAAGTACTCCTCTACTACTAACAGGTTTTATATTAACTGTATAAACATTCCTGTTACTAGACCTAATGTAAATATCATTGCTATAAGTAATATTCTTACACTTAGTTTCATAATTAGATTTGTTAATAGGTTCGACAATCTTTAATATCATACCATTTTGGGTTAATCCAGTAGATATAATAGCAAAGTAAATGAATAATAGACTATAAATTGTTTTCATGGTTATTTAAATTTAATTTCTTTAGGATTAATAATTGTTGGGCCATTTATCAATATAAGTTTGATCTTTTTGCCATTACTTCTTTCAAATAACTCTTCTTTAGTTTCACCAGAATGCAATCTTCTAATTGCTTCTACATATCTTTTAGCATCATCTGGATTAGATAATATTTCTCTAGCTTCTTTACTCATTATATCTGAACTAGGAAAGTTTTCTTGAAATACTTTACCAACAGTTTCAAAACATAACTTTAAAGATTCTATGATTGATTTAAATATTTTCATTATCTACAATTTCAATTAATTTTTCTAAACAAGCTTGTCTTGCTTTTAAAACTGATTCAAACCCTTCCACTATTATAGTGTGAGAATCATCAATTACATCTTTATGGTTCTTTATTACATAAAAATAATTTGCTCCAAGATGGTTCTTTGATTTTAACTGTATTGATGACATTAGAAAAAACTTTTCATTAAACCAATCAAAGACTTGTTGCCATAGTGGGGCTGACACATTTCCATTATCATAAGTTTCACCCCATAATAGATTACCTTTACTAACCACGCTATTTCTATAATAACCACTTTCTATATCTTGCCATAGTTGATTGTTTTCTGACTTATTAAAGTAATATATACAAGGTTCATCAAACCCCAAATCTTTAAGTTTAACCGTTAACTCATAAGGTACAAATTCTTTTTTCATAATAAATAAATTTAAAAAAAGGACTAAGCTATTAACCTAGTCCTTTTATCATTAATTAACTCTAAACTATATTAATTGTAAATTATATTATTGTGTGTTGTTACACCAAAGGGCTACATATTTCATAGGTTTACCCTCCATATGTAGACAACGGCATTTAGTCCGTCCAGTTTTTGCATTTATCCCTCACGCTATTCAGTTCTTCCTGTTACCAGAAGTTGCTCAACGCAAAGGGTGCTCACCCACTCTTTAAAAGATGGCTACCTCCAAGCCCACTTCCAATAATATAATTAATTACATTGGAAGATCTTCCTCTTCTTTAGTTGAAGCAGTAGGAGTTACTGTAATAACATTATCATGTTTTACATACTTATCCTTGCCGTCAATTTCATCTGCAAATACTTTTCTGTAAATTAATTTACCTTCGAAGGTAAGTTCTTCTCCATCAGGTGTAGTTTTTGGAGAATAACTCAATTGCTCTTGAGGATCTAATGCATCAAATTCAGCTTGGGTAAGCTCACTAATAGTCAACCTAATAGGATCTTGACCTTTAGCTTTGAAGAGTTCATTGATGTTTTCACCAACATTTACATCAAGGTCTTTAATGATGTCTTTGTGCATTGTTTGCACTGTTACTCTGTTCTCTGCAAATGATCCACCAAGGAATCTTGATCTTACATCATTACCTTTTTTTTGAGTAACCCATCTCAATTGAATACCATGATAGTTAGGATTGTTCCTAGGATCATGAATTCTTTCTACCATAACGGTAGGAAATTGATGAGATGCACTTTCTGCAATAACTGATACTTTTTTTTCTACTTGAGTTTCCATAATTGTTTTTGTTTATTTAATTAAATTGATTTGGTTTTATTTGTTATAATATAATTATTTTAAATACCCATGCTGCAAATAATAAAACCCAAGGTGCTATTATAGAACTTACAGCACCAGTAGTTTTATCTTTTATTTCGTCTTTAAAGTGATGTGTATCAGAATGTATAAAACAGTTTGCAATAAACATAAATCCAGCAAAATGCCACCAATATAAAATTGGAGCTTCTGTAAAATATGATGTTACAAACCAACTATATAGTACTGATGCTACATATCCCCATGCAAATGATTGGTATAGCATTAAAATTGAGAATATAAGTATTGCCAATATAACTCCTAGTAATATTTCCATTATTTCTTATCTTTCAGTATTTTGTAAGTAAATTTTCTTCCTTCAGCTATAGTTTTAGCTAGAGCATTGTAATTACCATCAAATGATGCAGATGGAGTTACTATTTGAACTGATCCATCTGCATATATAATTCTTAGACTATCCATTATTTTCTTTTAATAGGTGTGAATCTTTTATTTAATTTTTTTAATTCTTCTTCATACTCTTTAAATTCAACAAGTCTATCTATGACTTCTTGAAGTAAGTATTTACGTGCAATATATTCATCGAGGCTCATACATTATGTTTTAATCTTTTAGCTTTAATTTCAATTTCCAGTTCATCAAGATATTCCTTGTATTCTTGTAAACAAGTAGTATGAAATGAATCTTTCATAAACATATCTTCACCAAATTTAGCTTTATATTTATAATAAAGTCTTTCTTCATTTCTATCATACCACTCGTCAAAGTCATAGATAATAGTACCTTGGTAATAATCGTCTTCTACAATAGGAGCATTCCTATATTCATTGATTAACCATAATGAAATAAAGAATAATGCTAGAAACAGTATTGTAGCAATAATTGGGTATTGTGCTATAATTTCCATATTAGTTTAAGTTTATTGTTAATAATTCTTTTGTATAACCTTTAGTAAATAATTCTATATCATCACTGCTTACATAAATTAATGTATCAGTAATAATTTCCATTTGTTGTATCATCCATAATCTATCCTTATATGTTAATCTAGGATCAAATGTCATGAATGTCTCATGTTCAGTTTTATACTTGTTTGAGTAAACTTTCATTAATACTCTCATAATTGTAATAGTTTAAATAAATAGGAAGGACAGGATTCGAACCTGCAAGAGCAACATACCGATTTCGTCAAATCGTCTCCGTTATTAAGATCCAGTACCGACATTTCTGTTTAGGCATAAGACACTACTTAGCTGGCATCCATCTCACTCCGCAACGTGCATTTCAAACTGCGTCTACCAATTCCGCCACCTTCCTGTTTAATGTTTTATTCTAATCCTCTTCAAGTTTAGCGTTTATATATACACCAATAATTAGTATTAGCATTGCCCAAAATCCCCATGTTAAAAATGTGAGATTATTTAGGGCTAATACTAAACCTATTAATACAAATAAAACATAATGTAACCATTTCATAATTTCTTTATTTTAAGTTTTGTTTAATCCAATCTTTTGCAACATCTCCTTGAACACCAGAATAATATCCATCAATTATATGATATAATTCATCAGATGTAGTATGTTTGTTAGATGAATATATTATCATCATCATTAAGTGCATCTCCTAAGATTCCTCCTAAAAGACTTCCACCAAGTAATCCACCTATAATACCTGAATTGGTAACATATCCAATAACTCCTGATAATAATATATCATCCGTAGATTTATTTCCAGTTGTACTACCAATGTATTTATAATCTTCCTGATCCCAATCATCTAATAGCATATAATCAGTTTCAGTAATCTTTTTACCTGAATATTTATTTTTATATATTTTCATCTTTTATTTTCATTTGAATTTTCCAATGCTACAGCTGCTGATCCTAATATAAATACGGCACTAATAATCCACAGTGCTTCACCTGTACTCTGTAATATTGTTGCATCATATAGAATTCCTCCTATAATAGCTAGAACTGAGCCTGTTAATAATAATGTTGTTGCTTTCATAATATTTTAAGTTTAGCTTGATAAATAGTTGAGTAATTTTTAATTATTATTTCTTCATCAAAGGATGATTTATTATTAAACTCTTTTATTTGCAATAGATAATCTTCTGGAGATATATTTCTATCAGATAGGAAGAGTTTAACAAGAAGAGATATATCATTGTTTGAAATACCTCTTCTGATACAGTCTTGAATGAAGTTTAATATTGTGTGCATTGTGGAGTTAATTGTATAATATCCTTTATTTTATATTTAAAGTATTTAAGGTTTAGTTATTTCTACATCACCATTAAATACTCTAAAACCATTTTCAAGCATATTCATAATAGCTCTACCTTTAGTTCTATGTACCCCATGACCATTTTTTAATCCAGAATTATCATCATATGGAGATTGAGTCATTTTGAAACAAAATTCTCCTTTACCATAATCATCAATCCAATTTAATGTATAAATTTGATCTTTTTTTATGGCATCAGACATATTTATTCTAGCATGTTCTTCTTTTAACTGTTCTACAGTCTTAATTGCTGTAATAGCTGGTTGACTTCTATCTTCAGATGTGTCAACATTAATTATTTTATTATCTTTGAGTAAATACATGAATTTGTTGTTTAATGTCAAAACTAGTTATCTTCTAATATTTTATTAATAGGTAATGATTGTAGAAATTCAACTCTATCTAACATATCATATATATTAGCATGATATGTGGTCTTGATTTTATTAAATTTCTTTCTTACGCTATAATTATCATAATGAGTTGGAATAAAATCTTCATTACAAGAGCAATCTTTAAAACACTGACATCCTTTAAATCTAGTTACTCCCGTGTGATGGAATACAGTATATTTGATAGTGTCTATTATTTTCTTTCTTGCCATAAGTGCTATATTTTTATTGATAAACGATAAATTTTTATTGTTGAAAGATAAAAATAAGATAACTAGCTGTTTAGAACTAGTTGTCTTATCAAAATTTATTAATAATTATTCATAATATATTAATAATTTTATTTAATTCAATTTCTTCTATTTCCCAATAGTCCCAAATATGTTTATATCCTTCAGTTGCTTTAAGATATATTTCAGCTTGATTTGCTTTTTCTCTACTGTCAAATACTCCCATTAAATCCCAAGATTCATGTTCAATTATTGCAGTTAATGTATATAGTTTCATATTTTCTATAATTTAAATGATTAATAAGTGCTATTTATTTATATGATGAGTGTTTTTGAGATGTTGGAAATTAGAGTAATGATGTGGTGAAGTGACATGTACCCACTTAACTACACACTTAAATTAAATTATCTACTTCAATTTCAGTAATGCTATAACCATCAGGTATAAAGTGTTCACAAGTATTTTTATATACTTCTCTAGCTTGTATAGCTAATTCCCTTGAGCTAAATATACCTAAGAAACAAGAATTTTCATGTTCATAGAGTGCAAATAATCCATATAGTTTCATAATATTATATTTAAGAGTTAAGTTTAAAACTATTGCTTTTTATTGTGTATTCAGAAGCATAACTGAATATTGAAAGCTACTATTATTCACTTCCAATCATAGTCTGTAGGATCAAAATCATCTACAACTATGACACCATTGATGTGAGTCATGGTATTATTAGGGTATTTATTGTAATTCAAAGTAAAGAGTGTAGCTGTTTAATAATGGAGTTTCATTTAACTTGCATCTCCGTTGGTATAATTTCAACCAACAGCGTCAAAGCACTACACTCTAATAGTTACTGTATGCTATTCTACAGTATTAATGTATTATGATAAATGTAAGAAATCACAACAAAACTTACACTATCATAACACAACCTATCAATATCAAGGAATGGATCTGAATGTTTGATATGTTTTAAAAATAATAAAAGCTCCCATTACAGGAGCCTTTATATTACAAGGTAAGATCAGCATCTTTCTTACCTTTGTTACTAAGAACATAGATGTTTCTTTTACCAGTAACAACACCATCTTCATCAGCAATATCAACTGGAGTTTCATACACAAAGATGTCTTTGGAGAAATCAACGCCTTTAGTACTAGCAATGATGTCAAGCTTCCCATGTTTTGGAGATACAGCATAACCAGCATGAGTTATTTTAGCTGTATCAGGCATCTTGTTAAGCTTAATTTCAGTAACATTGAAAGCAATTTTAAAGTCTGCAAGTAACATAGTTTTATAAGTTAAGAGTTAATAATATAATCAGAGTTAAGGTAAGGTAATAAATATTTGATATGTCTTTGTTAAAAGTAAATAAGCAGTTTAATGTCTTGCTTAGGACAATTCCATAACCCCTAGAATATCAGGGAGATTTACCTTATTTATTTATACTTGCTAAGTTAACCTAATCCGATAACAAGTTAGTGACGGGGTACATCCCAATCAAGGTTAAGGGTGGGGGATGAATGTTTGAAGGTCATCGTTCATGTTTATACAATAAAATTTTGAATTTTTTAAAAAATTTTTTATATTTGTTAGTAAATTAAACTCATAAAAAATATGAATGATGAATGGATGGTAATTGAAGAATTTCCTAAATACAAAATTAACAGGAAGGGAGAAGTGTATTCTACTACGAATAGATGTATAATGAATACTAAAATTAAAAAAGATAGAGTAGTTATTAGATTGTCTAAAAATGATAAAAAATACGAAAGATTTATTTCTAGATTATTAGCAACAGCTTTTATATCTAATCCAGAAAATAAATTACAAGTAAACCATATAGATGAAGATCCATTAAATAATAATTTAGATAACTTAGAGTGGACTACACCAAGTGAAAATACAAATCATGGTACTAGAAATGAGAGAGTAGCATTAAAAGTAAGAAAAAATGTATATCAATATACTTTGGATTATAAATTTGTTAAAAAATATACGAGTTTGAAGAGTATTAGAAATGATGGGTTTGATCATGGAAATGTTTCTAGAGTATGTAATGGAATAAATAAACAACATAAGGGATTTATATGGAGTTATAAAAAATTACACTAAACTTGCTTTATAAATATATAACTGCTATATTGGTGGAAAATTTAAATATATGAAACAAAAGATAATTGAAATTCCAATATATGGTGGTAGATTAATATTAATTAGAGATATTAACTTTGAAAAAGCTAATAGAAAGTATGGATTGGATATAGAAGATCATCTTAATGCGTGTGCTTGTGGAGGCCCAAGTAAAAGTAAAAATTTTAAAAGAGATTATTTTATAGTAATAAAGGAAGAATATATTAGTATGCCCATACTAGCTCATGAAGCTTTACATGTAACTAATTTTATATTCTTGGATAGGGGAGTAACAGCAACATTAGAAGTTGATGAACATCAAGCTATATTAATGGAATGGATAATTAAACAAGCAGAAGAATTTTATAAAAGTTAAAAAATAAAAAAGCTCCTCTAACAAAGGAGCTTTAATTTTTAAAAATTACCAAATCAATTTAAAAAGTATCTTTACATTTTTTCTCTACCTTCTAATATTTTCTCTCTAAATTTCTCATCTTGGAATTCTCTGATAAGTTGTTTAATAGTAACCCAATTATCAGCACCAAAGATACCAATACCAATACCTAATAGGAATACATTACCTAGTAGAATCCAAGCAGCAAGTCCAGCTGCTAGATATACTACACTTCTAAGACCTGCTGTTTTAAACCATTTAATTACTTTATTCATATCTACCGATTAAGAAATTAAAACAAAACTTTAATTTATCAAAGAAACTTAAAACATTATTGATACGTAACAAAGTATCCATTCTATAAGTTCCTAAAATTAGATTATTATTAAAATCAAATTTATAATTTAAAGGTTCATTTTTAATTTGAACAATAGGATCAGAACTTCTAGCATCTGTTAAAACAACTAGATGTTCAATATTTACTCCTTCATCAGCTACTTCAATCATAATTTTTATATTTTTAAATTTAACATATTCAAAGATAAATAGTTAAATAATATAAAGCAAGTAATTTATTAAAATTATTTTAATTTTAAAAATATTTCACATTTTACTTGCTTTGTATTTTTTTAATCCTTATTATTGTGGTGTTATTCTACTAAACTTCAATCCCCTATTAAAGTTGGAAGATTGTTGGATCAGGCAAAATAATTATGAATAACTTATATCTTTGAAAGTTTAGCTTAAAATGACTTTCCTCTAATGCCTTGGGCAAGTATTAGTAGTTTTCTTTTGGCCCTTTTTCTTTTAACATTGAATTAATTTGCGAGTGCAAATTAATATTAAAAAATTATTACATGGGTTATATGAATACAAATTATAAGAGGAATAAATATATACCTCTAAGTTCTAAAGGAAAGAAGAAATATTTTAGTTGGTCTAAAATAACACCTTCAGAAGCAGAAAGAATTATAATCAAGATACTTAGAAAAAACAAAATTAAGTTTGAAAGAGAAGTAAGTTTTTATGACTTTAAAAATGAAAATGGTAATTTTTATAGATTTGATTTTTTCTTCCCTAGTCTAAATATGATCATTGAATATGATGGAGCTGAATTTCATCTTGAAAATAATATAATAGATAAGCTTAAAAATCAATATTGTAAAGATAAAAAAATAAAATTAATTAGACTAAATAAGCAACATTATTATATTATGGAAGAAGTTTTGAAAAATATATTCAAATAAATATTAGCTTTTACTTGACTTGTATTATAATAGTTTTATATCTTTGACCTAAATAATTAAAAGATGTATTACGAGAAGATAAAATTTATTTATAAGTTAATGGAAAATCATTTATTCTTAGAACTTATAATCTTATTAACACATATTTAAAAGGAATATTATGGAGAAGGAAGTAAAAGAATTACGTATTAAAATTGATGGATTAGCTCAATTAGCCAAAAATTTAAAACCATCTACATTCCCAATTGCATTAGATCTGGTTTCTATACCAGAAGGATGGGATATTGAAAAATGGAAATATCTTTATAAAGAAGAAGGTATTGCTTATATAGATAGTTTTAATGGAGGTAAAGGGATAACTGTCATTAATCCACCACAAGAGATTCTTAAAACAGTTGACTCACTACTGTTAGCAAAAGCTTGGTTAGGTAAAGTACTTGAAGAATTAGGTGCTACTAATCCATATAAAGCTGGGTATAAAACTGTAGAAGATATTAAACCTACTGCTGATGTACAAGAATTTAGAAAAGAAGGTATTGATTATGAATTTATAGCTAAAGAAGGAGAAGCTCTGTATTGGAAAGATTTATCTCATATTGAAAAAGTGGATTGGTTAAGAGAAGAAATTAAAAATGTATTATTAGATTTTCAGAATATAGAATTGAATGATTTAGATAATAAGATTTCTAGTTATATCATGAATAATGTGAGAACCCATTTATCAGAAGCTAGATTCTGGTTGGGATTTGAATTAGCTAGAATTAAAGAAGAAAATGATGAAAATAAAAATTAAAAAAGATTCTTTAGAAGAAAGAATGATTAAATATTATATTGAAGAAAAGAAAGCTTTTGAAGAGGCTGTTCAATCAGGTTATATTGAAGTATATGCTAAAAGGAATGAAGATAAGTTTTCACAACCAGTTAAAATATGACTAAAGTACATGTATTACAGGATGAATCTTCTCACTGGTACTTAATACCTAATGAGGAAGTAGAAATGTTTTATAAGCTATTAGAAGAGTCTTATAATGACTATGAAGCTCAAGATGAATTTGAAATAAGATTTTCAAAATATAGAACAGGTGGAGATTTGAATAATAAACAATTGTATATTAAAGATGGGAGAGATAAGTAATGATGATTTGGAACAACAAGGACTAGTAGAGTGTTGTTCGCATTGTAATAGTTTACATATTACTATTGAAGATAGTAGTACTGGTAATTTGCATTACTGTAATAATTGCGGTATTGCTGATTTTACAGAGATTATTACAGAAGAAGAATGGGAAGAAAGAAATAAAGTTAATTGTTGATATGAATATTTGGCAAGATACTAGTGATTGGGAAGATGAAGAGAAGTTGGAATTTCCTAAAAGTGAAATTAATTGGAAGAAGGTATTCCAAGTAATGTCTGAAATTGCAGAAGAGGAGAATAAAGTAGTTAATAATTTTTATTTAGATCAAAGTAATCCTACAGAAGAAATACAGAAAATTATTAATAATAACTATTGGAGTTTATTAAAGGATGAAACAAATAATAAAGGGGGTGAAGAATCATCTAGTTGAAGGTGAGACATCTGAATCTGATAGGAAGTTAAGTATTTGTAAAGAATGTGATGAATCATATCATGATAGTATATTTGGGTTAAGATGTAGAGAATGTGGTTGTATATTAAAATTTAAAACTAAGAGTGACAGTAGTTGTCCGTTAAAACGTTGGTGAAAATGAAATAACATGGAAGTTAAGGAGAAGAAGAGAGATGTTAAAATGGCACAATTTAATATAGATTTTAGAAGGCTTTTAGAATATTATCTAAAGTTGACTAAACCTATGCATAAATTGAGAGATAGAGAAATAGCATTAGTAGTGGCTATACTGATGATGTATTATACTGAATTGGTAAATTTTAGTAGAAAGTCTGATGTATGGAAAAAGATATTTGATTATGATAGTAAGATAGCTATTATGGAAGAATTGAATATTGCTAATTTACAGGTATTTAATAATCATTTAACTGCTTTAAGAAAGAAGGGAGTAATTAAGAATAATGAAATAGTACCTTATTACATTCCAGTAACAGATATGAACAGTGATATATTTGAACTTAGATTTATTTTTAATATAGTTAAAAAGGATGGAGATAGACAGTAAATATTATACACCAAAATTAGAAGAATTTCATATCGGATTTGAATATGAAATAAAGGAAAATAATGGATATAGAAAAATTATTTTTGATGGTTATACACCTTTAATTGAAAAATCTTTCTGTGGAGATTATGGTGATTGGTACGATTCTTTAGAAGAAGATATTAAAATTGGTATAATTAGAGTTAAATACTTAGATAAAGAAGATGTAGAAAGTTTAGGATGGATTAAAAATCACTTACAATTAGATAACGAATTTATTTTAAGAGATAATCAAAATAGACTCTGGGGATTAGTTATATATAAAGAAGGTAATATTAATTTGATAAATAACAAAGGATATTTTACAGATGTTAATATTAAAAATAAATCAGAGTTAAATAAGTTAATGGAGCAATTGAATATTACCAAGGTAATAACAAAGGATGGAGAGGGATAAATATGAACTGTTGTTGGAAAGATTAGCTTACAAGTATGATAAACCTGTAAAGGTTATAAAAAAGATTGTAGAAAGTCAGTTTGAGTTTATAGCTAAAGAACAGATAAGTAAAATTGATTTTAATCAAGTTAATACAGAAGAAGAATTTAACAAACTAAAGAAGAATTTTAATATTAAATATTTATTTATTTTAAATCCTAATTGGAAAATTTTACAACGAATTAAAAAGAGAAAAAATGGAGAAGAAGAAAGTAGCACCAAAGGTTAAAAATTTATTGATGAGTACAATGTTGATTACAGCAGAACAAACTAGTTCATTGTTGTTGTCACCAAATAGTCAAGCAGGTATGAAGAATATTCAAACTGTAGTTGCTGTAGGCCCACATATTAAACCAGAGAATGGTTATGATATTAAACCTGGGGATAAAGTACTTTTGAATATTGAAGGTCTTATGCAAGAAGTTAAACCTGGCGAATGGAGACAAACTAGACCTATTGGGCAAGCAGTAGCTTTTGATGATGCTACAGGTGAATTTGCAGGATATGATGCTGATGAAAAGAAGAATCAAACTCAGTATTATTTAATTGATTCTAGGAGAGTGATGTTTGTAGTTGAATAATAGTTATGGATAAATATAATATTTTACAAAGACTATTAGAGAGAGGTGAAATATCTATACAGGAACTTTTAATATTAGCAGATGAAGAACCTGAATTTAAAATAAGTTATTGGGATCTTATTAGTATTCCTTCAGAAGAAATAAGACCTAAATATAAATCACCGATACATAAATATGAGGAGTTTATTTGATTTAGATCATAATAGCGAAATAATAATAAGTCCTGAAGCTTATACTGTATCTGTATATAAAAAGATATGGGATAGGGATAAATCTAAAGATAAATCTAAAGCTAAAATGGACTTAGCTTATATATTCTGGTTTAAAGATTTTAGAAGTTATATAGGAGATATTACAGATGAAGTTCAGAAACATAATGAGATAGTATCTCTTATAGATGATTCTAGAAAGTATGAACCAGATGATTTAGTTAAAGAAGCGATTGAAGTATATTCTAAGGATATACCACTATCCTTAGGATTCCTAACTGATGTTAAAGAGGGTATTAATGAACTTAGAAGATATTTTAGAGAACTTAATTTAAGTGAGGTTGATGAAAAGGGTAAATTAGTACACAACGCTAATCAAGTAATGACAAGTATTACTAAAACTAAAGATTTGTTGGATACTTTAGAGAAGTTAGAACTTAAAGTTAAAAAGGATCTTGATGTACAAGGTAATGCTAGGGGTAATAAAGAAATAGGTATGTATGAAGACTAATCTAGATATAGAAGAAGAATTATCTTTACAAGAACTTTATAAGAGTTATAATATTGATTCTAAGTTTTGGCATGAACTAAACAATGCTCCATCCGATGTAAGGGTGGAGCTTTTGGATTTAGTAGAAACTATAGAAATGGTTCATTGGATGGTACAACCTGATGAAGTAAGAGGTTATGCTAAAGATAGACCAAAAGATTCTAAAGGTAGAATTATAGTTGATATAACCAAACCTCATATTCTTGAGGATATGGACTACTTTAGACAACCTGCAATACATTTTAAAAAGACTGGTAAGTATACTAATTTGTATCCTAATCCGCATCCTAAATCAGAGTATAGGAGATACTGGAATGAAGAGCTTAGGAGATGTAAAGAAGGTTATGTGAGAGAATCTGACGGTGAATGGATACCTGGATATTATTACTGGTATTTGAATTATTCTCCTATTATGCTTACTCAACAATTAGAAGAAGGAAGTAATAGGTCTGAAAGAGTTTTGGACTTTCCTGCTGTATGGGATAGTGATTATCAATATTTTCATTATGTTGAACAAGGTGAGCAAGAATCTTTATATGGTGCAACTCTCAAGACGAGAGGAAGAGGGTATTCTTTTAAAAATGCATCACAGTTAGATAGAAATTTTTATTTATTTAAGAAATCAAAGAATTTTGCATTTGCTTCTGAAGGAGAGTATTTAACAAAAGATGGCATCCTAAATAAGTCTTGGGATATGATGGACTTTATAGATGAACATACTCCTTGGTCTAAAGCACGTATGAAAAAAGATACTACAGACCATAAAAGAGCTTCTTACATTGATAGTATGGGTAAGGAGAAGGGTTATATGTCTGAAATAATGGCTGTAACTACTAAAGGTAATCCAGAGAAAGGTAGAGGTAAAAGAGGTAAACTTCTTATATATGAAGAAGGTGGTATATTTCCTGGACTATTACAAACATGGAATATTGCTAGACCATCTATTGAAGATGGAGATTTTACTTTTGGGTACATGGGAGTTTTCGGTACTGGAGGAACTGTTGGTTCTAAGTTTGAAGGGCTTGAAGAATTATTCTATCATGGTGGTGGATATAAAGTTAAAATGGTTCGTAATGTTTGGGATAAAGTAAGAGGCGAAGGAACTTGTGGATTCTTTGTACCTGAGTATATGAATAGAAAGGGATGTTATGATAAGAATGGTAATTCAAATGTAATAAAAGCCTTAGTTGAAATATTCATAGGAAGAAAGAATATTAGAGAAAATGCAACCAAAGCCAATGCACTAGTACAAGAAAAAGCTGAAAGACCTATTACTCCACAAGAAGCAGTAATGCGTATTGAAGGTACTTTATTTCCTGTAGATGATCTTAAAAACTACTTAGAAGAAGTATTGCCTTCATTACCAGTATTTATATCCAAACATTATATTGGTAGTTTAGTAACATCTGGAGAAGGAACTCAATTAGAGTTTAACCCTAAAACAGATGGTAAAGTAATTAGAGAGTGGCCTCTAAAAGATAATATTAATAAAGAAGGTGCTATTGAAATTTTTGAAATGCCACATAAATCACATGATGGTTCTATTCCTAAATACAGATATATTTCAGGATTAGATAGTATAGATGACGATGCTTCTACAACTAACTCATTAGCAAGTATTTTTATATTTGATATTGTTACTGATAGAATAGTAGCAGAATATACGGGTAGACCTAAAACTGCAAATGCTTTTTATGAAACAGCTTTAAGATTGTTAAAGTTTTATAATGCTATTTGTAATTATGAAAATGATAAAAAGGGATTATATGCTTATTTTTCACACAAACATGCTTTAAGTTATCTTTGTGAAACTCCACAAATACTTAAAGATATGAATTTAGTTAAATCTACTAATCTCTATGGTAATAAAGCTCTTGGTACTAACTCCAGTGTAAAAGTAAATGCTTGGGGTAGAAGACTACAAGCTGACTGGATGGTTGAACCTGCCTATGGACAAGAGGACAAATTAAATTTACATACTATTAGAAGTATTGGTTATCTAAAAGAAGCTATTGGCTGGAATATAGATTGTAATGCTGATAGAGTATCTGCAATGGGTATGTTGATGATTCTTAGAGAAGAATACAAAAAATATAAATTACAGATACAAGATGAGTATAATGGTAAAAGGGCTAAGAATTTAGCTCAAGATCCATTCTTTGATTTAAACTATAGAAGAGGTGGTGGCAGAGTAGAAGTAGATCCTGCTATTAAAGCTGTATTACAAGAGAAAGCTATGAATAACCTTAAAATGATTAACTAATATTTTAACAATTGTTTTATTAGCAAATTATTACTTTTTAATTTTGATTCTTTAATTATAATATTAAGAAATGGATACAAATTTAATAACAGGTTTTCCTTCACAAAAGAAATCTAGATCACAAAAAACTAAGAAATGGGCACAAGATTGTGTTGATGCTGGGGATACTAGAGGATTATATCAACATGAAGGTTTAAGACAGTTTAGAAGAAATAAACTTATAAATTATAATCTTTACAACGGTAAGATTGATATTAACGATATGAAGTTAGTTATCAATCCACATAATACTGTTGCTGGATTTATACCTGATGAGATACCACACTATCCTATAGCTGCTCCTAAAATAGACTTATTAGTTGGTGAGGAACTTAAAAGAAGATTTGATTATAAAGTTGTAGTAATGAATCCTGATGCTATCAGTCAGAAGGAGGAATCACTTAAACAAATATGGTTAGCTAAGTTACAGGAACTGTTGGAAAGGTCTGATTTAGATGAACAAACTTTACAAAAGGAACTGGTTAAATTTGAAAAATATGTTAAATATGAATGGCAAGATGTAAGAGAAAAAACTGCTACTAATATTTTAAGGTATTACTATGATGCACAAAATTTTAAATTGGTATTTAATCAATGCTTTAAGGATTTATGTATATCAGCAGAAGAAATAGTACAATGTGATATTGTAGCTAATGAGCCTGTAATGCATAAATTGAATCCATTGAATGTGCATACTATTAGATCTGGAGGTAGTAACTGGATTCAGGATAGTGATTTGATTATAATTGAAGATTATTGGAGTCCAGGTAAAGTAGTAGATACTTTTCATGATGTACTAAAACCTAGTGATATAGATAAACTTGAAGGTAAATATACTACTGGTGCAGGAGATGGTGAGTTTGTTGGAGCTATTCATCAAGAACCTAATTTGTTTGTACCTACTGGAAGAGATGGTGTTGATAGTTTAATTAGCTTAGGTGAAATACATGGACATCAATATGGTCAATTTTATGATGTTAATGGTAATATAAGAGTACTTAGAGTTTATTGGAGAAGTTGGAGAAAAGTTAAATTAGTTACTTACTTTGATGATAATGGTAATGAGCAACAAGACTATTTTCCAGAATCATATGAAATAAATAAAGATTTAGGTGAATCTGAAAAGATACAATGGTTAGGTGAAATTTGGGAGGGCACTAAAATAGGTGAAGATATTTACGTTAAGATGCGTCCTAAACCTATTCAGTATAATAGTATTGATAATCCCTCCAAATGTCACGCAGGTATTATAGGTTATATACATTCTACCAATCAGTTTAAGAGTGTATCTGTAATGGATAGAACTAAACAATATCAATATTTATTTGATGTTGTTAAAGATAGGGTTAATAAGGCTATGTCTAAGTATTTAGGGCCATTATTAGAACTTGATTTAGCTAAAGTGCCTGACAATTGGGAGATTGAGAAATGGTTGCATTTTGCTGTAGCTAATGGTATCGCAGTAGTAGATTCCTTTAAAGAAGGTAATAGAGGTGCTTCTATGGGTAAACTAGCTGGTGGTATGAATACTACTGGTAGAGTTCTTGATCTTGATATGGGTAATTATATTCAGCAACATATTAGTTTGCTTGAATATATTAAAGCTGAAATGGGCGAAATCATTGGTATTACTAAACAGCGTGAAGGTCAGATTAGTAATAGAGAAACTGTTGGTGGTGTTGAAAGAAGTGTTAATCAAAGTTCACATATTACTGAAGAATTATTTTATGTACATGATGTATTTAAGGTAGAAGCTTTAAAGTGTTTTTTAGAGACTGCTAAAATAGCGCTTAAAAATAAAAGTAAGAAAGTTCAGTATATATTAGGTGATGATAGTATCAATATACTAAATATTGATTTAGATAATTTCTCTGATGCTGATTATGGTATTCTTGTGAATATTAATAACAAATATCAAGAGCTTGACCAAGTAATGAAGGAGTTGGCTCATGCAGGTATTCAAAATGATAAAATGGACTTTAGTACTTTAATGAGTATTTATATGTCTGATAGTTTATCTGATATGAGAAGAAAAATTGAAATCAAAGAGGAAGAAAAATTACAAGCTGATCAACAACAATTACAAGCTCAACAAGAACAATTTGCACAACAATTAGAAGCTGAAGCTATAGATAAGGAGCAAACTAGATTAATTGAAACAGAAAATAATATTAGGGATAATACTACTAAGATTGAAATAGCTTTAATTAATGCTCAAAAAAATATTCAAGAGGGTAATATTGATGAGAATGGGTTAGGTGAAGTTTCAGATTTACAAAAACATAAAGATAAGCTTATGTTAGATATGAAGAAGCTTGAACAAGATTGGAAGAAACATAAAGATATGGTAGCTCTTAGGGAAAAAGAGTTAAAAATTAAAAAGTCTGCACCTAAGTCTGCAAAGTAAGTGCTATACGTTTAGTTAAATAGTTATAAAGTAATTTGGAATATTGATATTAATAAATCTATTTTTGTTCAGAATATAATAAAAAAGGAGAAGAAATGGCAATTGAATTTGATGAATTAGAAATGGAAGCTTTTGGCTTCATTGAACCTCAAGAAGAAGGGGATCAAGAAAATATTGAAAATAAAGAAATTGAAAATCCAGATGGTGATCAAGAGGAACCTGTTGAAAAAGAAGTTCCAAATGAGGAGGAAGTAGCTGATGGAGAAGAATCTCAAGAGGAAGGTGAACCTGACAGTGATGAAAATGGTGAATCTTCTCCTAGCTTATATTCTTCCTTAGCCAAAGTACTCGCTGAAGAAGGTTTGCTTTCCTCTTTATCTGAAGATTCTAAAGTAGAAACAGTTGATGATTTAGTTGAAGCTTTTAGGAAAGAGATTAAAAATAATGAATATTCTAATCTTAATGAAAATCAAAAGAAATATCTAAAAGGATTAGAAGCTGGAATTCCAGAACCTGTAGTACAAGAACAGTTAAGTATTGAGGCTCAATTAAATTCTATCACACCTGATGAATTAAAAGCTAATACTGATTTAAGGAGACAAATAATCCTTAATGATTTTGTTCTAAAGGGATACAGTAAAGATAGAGCTGAAAAGCTAACTCAAAGGAGTTTTGATATTGGAGAAGATGAATCAGATGCTTTAGATGCTTTAGATGGGGTTAAAGGGTTCTATCAGAAAGAATACGAAAGAAAAATTCAAGAAGCTGAAACAGTTAAAGCTGAAGCAGCTAAGAAATATCAAGAAGATTTGGAAAATCTAAAGAAAACTATTACAGAATTTAATGAAGTTATTCCAGGTCTTAAAATTAGTGAGAAAGATAAAATTAAAGTTTATGAAACTGCTACAAAAGCTGTAGGAGAATATAACGGTAAACCAATTAATGCTGTGATGAAAGCTAAGTTGGAAGATCCTATAAACTTTGAATCTAAATTAAATTATCTATTCTACATTACAGATGGTTTTAAAAACTTTAATAAAGTTAAGCAAAGTGTTAAAACCAAAGCTGTAAAAGAACTAGATGATCTTGTAAAAGGAAATACTTTTATTCCAAGTGGAAGTCAAGCAATGAGAAATTTAGATGCTGACCCATTAAATAAAGGTTTTAGTAAAGAATTAATTGACAATATAATATAAATAATTTTAAACTTTTAAATTTTAACAAATAATTATGGCGATAAGTAAATTACAGGCTTACGAAAGTCAATCGTGGTTGGGCTTAACTACCAAGAATCACTTAGGAATGATTTATAAAACTGCTCCTCAAAAAGCATTTAATATCATTACCAAGTTACTTGCTACTAACTATGCTCCAACCTTGGATTCATTGTTATCTAAATTTCCTACTAAGTATTTTGAGGATGATAATGAGTTTACATGGGATCTTATTGGTTCTTCTGAAAGGAACTTTCCTTTGGTTGAAGCAAGGTTTGCGGGATCTGTTGTAACTGCTGGTGATAATAATATTGGAGCAGGTGGTGCAATCATTGAATTGGTATTTGCTGAAAAAGCATTTTCTGATGTACATATGATTGTAGGTGAGAAAAATGAAGTATATCCACTTAGAATTATTGCTGATCCAGAAGCAGAACTAGGTAATTATGTCTACAAAGTAGAATTGATGGCTAATGTCATTAATGGTATGCCAGGTTCTGAACTTGTAGGTGGAAAAAGATTCTCTAAAGAATGGTCACCAGTAGAAGATACTTTGTCTCAAAAAGGTGGTGAAATTAGTTTCAATTCTCCAATTGGGATGAAGAATGAATTCTCTGCATTTAGGATGCAACATACTGCTCCTGGAAATATGAAGAATACTAAAGCAATGATGTTGCCTTTCGAGGTTCTAGATCCAAAAACTAATAAAGTAAGAGTTGAAGAGTCTTGGATGGAACATGCTGAATGGGTATTTGAGTATCAGTATTCTATGGAGAAATCCAGACTGTTAATGTTTGCTAGATCTAACAGGTCTGAAAACGGAGACTACTATAATATTGGTAAATCGGGTCACGTAATTAAACAGGGTTCTGGTATCCGTGAACAAATGGAATCTGCTAATACTTTCTATTATACAGATTTTAGTATTAAAATGATTACCAACTTACTTGCTGAAATGTCAGAAGGTAAATTGAATCTTGATGAAAGACATTTTGTACTTAGAACTGGTGAAAGGGGAGCTATCCAATTTAGCGAAGCTGCTAAACAAGAAGTCAGTGGTTGGATTCCTCTAGGATTTGATAATACTGGTACTAATGCTATTAGGAAAGTTAATTCTCCTCTACATGATAATGCTTATGCAGTAGGTTATCAGATTGTAGAATATCTTGCTCCTAATGGTGTAAGAGTAACTCTTGAAGTAGATCCTTTCTATGATAATCCAATACGTAATAAAGTTAGACATCCTAATGGTGGTGTAGCAGAATCTTACCGATATGATATTATGTATATTGGTAAAACAGAGGGAGAACCTAATATTCAGAAAGCCCAAGTTAGAGGTCAAGAAGATGTTTATGGTTGGGAATATGGTTTAAGGAATCCTTTCCCATCTGCACCTGAATTTGCTGTGATGTCACACTCTGTAGATGGTAGTACTTATCATAGAGCTTGCTTTGGAATTGGAGCTATTGTACGTGACCCTTCTAGGACTGCAAGCTTAATCCCAAGTATTTTAGCTGCTTAATTTTTAAAACTTAACTTTTAATATGCTAGGGGAGTTACACGCTCCCTTAGCTTAACTGGTTAAAAATAAATAAATTGAAAATAAAATAAAAATAAATTTCTAAAGGAGAAGAAGAAATGGAAGTAGTAGAAACAAAAGTAAATACATTTGAATTACCAAATAAAGTTGTAAAGGTTAAACCTAATCCTTACAATCCTGGTAGGATAAAAGATCCTAGACACGTAGCTTTCTTTAAAATGGAAGGTTGCTTTGATAGATTAGTATGTGCTGTAGATAGGAATAATAAAAGGAAAAATCCTTTTACTAAAGAAGAAAAGGACTATCTAGAGAATATTCTAGGACTTGAACCAAATGCACTATCAGTTTATAAGAAGGATGGTTATTTAGTAGAATTGGATAAAACTCCAATTGCACTTGGTAGAGAACCTTTGATTCTAAATTTAAGTGATCCTTTGGATTATATTAAGTATAAAATCCTATTAACAAATAGTGAAATTGTAGCACCAGACTTTACAGAAGTTAAAAATAAAAACTATAGGTATTATATTGAAGATGATGAGTCTATTGCTAAAGCAAAAACTAAAGAATCTAACTTCAATATGATTGCTTGGAAAGAATATGGTAAGATTGAAGATAACAGACAAAAGATGGTTGCTTTCTTGAAAGTATATTCTCAAATGAGAGGAAAATCTTTTGCTACGTTTAAAGTAGATGTTAATAGTAAGTTAGAACTTATTCAAAGTAAAATAGTAGATATTATTAATTCTGATATTAGAGCATTTGTTGAAGTAGTACAATATGAGCATTTTGAAACTGCTTTGCTAATTGCTGAAAGTATCGAATCTGGTGAGATTAAGAAACAAGGTACAGTATATAGTCTAAAACATGATGGAGATAGAATTGGTAGTACATTCTCTGAAGCTATTGCATACTTAAATAATCCAGTCAATCAGGAATTAAGGGTTATGCTAGAAACTAATAATAACAAGGTAAGTAAAAAATAATGAATATACAGGAGTTTAGTGTTGAATTTGATATTTGGTATAATAATATACGAAGTGCATCTGCTCCTGGATTAGATAATTATGAAAAATCTGTATTCTTAACTGAAGCCCAAGAACAGCTAGTACTTGATATTTATTCAGGTACTGCTGGGATTGGCTCAGACTTTGAAGATACAGAACTAAGTAAAAGAGTTCTAGATAATCTTATTGGTAATTATATTAGTACTATAAAAAATTCTACTAATGAAAATATAAGTCCTAATTCTACATTTTTTTCAATACCGGAAGATGTATTAGCTATTACAAATGAAAGACTATTAATTACTTCAGATAAAGAATGTTTTAATAATATTTACATTGATGTTGTACCTTTAAAAATTGATGAATATAACTCTACTAAAAATAATCCTTTTAAAAAACCTAAATTAACAGGTATAAATAAACATGCTTGGAGATTAGATTTTAATAAAGTAACAGGATTTAAGAGAGTAGAAATAGTTTATCCAGAAGGATGTGAACCAACTCAATATTTATTTAGATATTTAAGAAAACCTAAACCTATTATATTAGAAGATTTGTCTGATGATGGATTAAGTATAGATGGTTTAAGTACTGTATCTGAAAGTGAAATAGATCCTTCATTACATAGAAAAATACTTAAAATAGCTGTAACAAATGCTAAAAGTATTTATGATCCAAAAATAAATTAATTACTCATATAAAAACAAATAAAACTTATGTCGCAATCTGTAGATCAAATTAGAGAGATCCTTATCGGTGAAGCCATTGCTTCTGAAACAACTCTCGCAACTTTTCAAGCTAGTGCATCTGCTAAAGAACTAGCAGTCGTAGCAGCTGATGGTACAGCTCCAGCTTATGGTAAACCTTTCTTTATAGTAGGTAAAGCATCTGATGGTTCTGTTATTAAATCTGATATTGTATATCCCAAAGCAGTAGAAAGAGTAGAAGGAATTGCTTACAAAGCTCCTGTAAACAAAGTAGTAACTGTTAGTAACTTTGTAGTACCTTCTACTACTGGTGATGTACAAGAGTATATGGTAGAAATTAGATTATATAACCAAGGCTCTCTTTCAGTAAATGACTGGGCACTATTCTTTGGACATACTAAATTTACTAAAGATAGTACTAATGATGCTGAAGATGTTGTAGATGCTTTAATTGCAAGTTTAAACAGAAACTTCTCTACTGTCAAAGGAGCAACTTCTACTACTAACCCTTTCTTTACATTTGCTAAAACTGGTACTGGATCTAGTTCAGCTTTGACTATTACCGCTAAAGCTCAACCTTATCTTGGTGGTAAGAAATTTGCTAGACCTGTGGAATTTGATGTAAATATGAAAGAAGGTGATGCAACTGTAGCAGTTACTACTCCTGGACATGTTGGTGTAGGTACTGGAGCTAAAGTAGCTGAACTTGAATACTTCTTGAGAGGGTTTAGGGGGGATTATAATAGAACTAAAGCATTCCCATATGATTGGCCTGTTACTACTAGAAGTCAAGCTGATGTAGCTGGAACTTATAATACCATTGAAGTACTTCATGTACCTAAAGGTGAAGGTGGTATTAATGAAATTAAAGCTAGAAAGGAGCTTACTATTGCAGTAAAAGAATCTTCTGGAACATCTTTAATGGAAGCACTACTTGAAGATATAAATACTTTTGTAGTAGCTCCTGAACCAGTAGTTGAAGGTGGGGGAGGTGGATAATCTCAAACTAGTTATTAAATAAGGGGTATGGAGTATAGGATATATTCTATACCCTTTTTATTTTTACATTAAATTAATATTATCAAATGGATGAAATTATATTAGATTCTGGTACAGGTTGGTTTTCATTAAATAACGATATATATCCAACAGGACATTATAGAATTGTAGCCCAAGGTGAAAACATTATAGTTCTTAATACCGATAATAAACCTAGCTTTCAAGCTCATAGTAGTCAATTTGTAGATACAGAAGGAACTGAAATTGGTGGTGCTACAGATATATTAAATAGTTTAAAAGCAGCAGCTTTTAAGAAAGGTGGGGGTGACGGCTCAGGGGTCACAACAGATGCTTCGGAATTAACTTCAGGGACACTTAACCCTGCAAGGATTGGAAATGGTTCTATTGAGGAAGAAAAGTTGAGTGAGGAGGTGAGGGAGAGGTTAGTTAAACCTAATAATATTCAGGCTTTAGTTTCTAAAATTGAATCAACAATCAACAATAATCCTAGGATTGAAGGAATTATGGAGAATCCCCCTATAATAACACAAACAAACGGCAGTCCCGAGTCTGGATTAACAGAAGTTTATAGGGCTGCGGAATGGGGGTCTTTGATAAGTCAAGTTCCTTTCACTTATATGGGTGGCCGTCCAAAAGTCTATGGAGGAGAATATGTAAGATTCCCAGCAGTAAAACTAGCAGAAACTGGAGGAAATGTCGATGACGGAGAAAACGCCTATGCGTGGAGAATTGGATTCAATACCGACGCCCCTAAAATATCAATGGGATTTCTTTCTGGATTGACTTATAGATTCATCGTAGACGGGCAATATGTAAGTTTGGATAGAACATCACTTGGTAGTGGCCAGCCAACTTACATAACATTAGACTTCAGTTCCGTAGGGGGTCGGAAAGTTAGAGAGATAATGATTGAAGGCGTTGCCGCAGCAGGATTTCATTCAATCGCACTTTCCCCAGTGGATACTATTTGGAAAATGAATGAAGGTTATAGATTGTCCGTCGTTGGTCAATCCTATGAGCAAGGAACTGGTGCATCTTATATTAATGATGGGTATGTTCCAATAATGGGTGATCTTCTAGGTTTCTCAGATGTACGCCAAATAGCAGAGGGCGGGACTGGATATACGGTAGGTGCATCAAAGTATATTGACAGAATTAGTGATTGGACAGGGGGTAACATACCAGATTTATTGGTGTTGTCTGGAGCATTAGCTGATGTCAGTTCGGGGGTAAATGAATTAAGAGACGCAGTGATTGATCTTATTCAGCAGACTAGAATCATACTACCTAAATTGCCCATTGTGACATTAGCTATAATGCCAGCAGCAACAGGCCCGTCCCAGATTTATCTGGATAAAGAGAATGAAATACGAGAGGCAGTAGAATCGTTAAACGACCCATTAATAAAATTCATTCCTATATCTACTGATCCAACTGGATCATGGTTGACAGGAACAGGATTTGAAAATTCCCCAAACGGTACTGGAAACTCAGACATATATCTAGGAGGTGTTGATGGATCTGATTCTACTCACCCTAATGATTTAGGACATCAATATTTAGGCACAAGGGCAGCTAAAGCCATTTTAAAAGCCCTAAAGGAAATGCTGTAAATCTTATTGCCCTTTGAGAATGAGACAGGTGGGGTGTTGTGAATTTCAAATTAAATTATATAATAAATAATGGCTTTAGATATACAAATTAAAAAAGAAGTATTAAATACTGGTGACACGCTTATATTAACTGATGTAACTGGTGCTTATACTGCTAATAATCAAGGAGGATATGGAAGTCCTAATCCTAATAGAGTTGATTATGCAGAAGTATTATATGCTATTAAAAGACCATATAATAAAGATTCTGTAACAGTATCTAATAGTATTGCTTTTATAGATTATAATGAAAATTATACTAACACATCTCAAAGTAAATTTAAATTACCCTATAGTGGAGATGGTTGGTATCAATTTTACTTTATATTAGTTCCAATTACTTATGTTGAACCATCTACTAATGATATTAAGTATAATGTATCTACTGGTGGATTGGAAATATATAAATCTGGTGAGTGGGAAGAATTTGATTTATTTTTAGAAGATAATATAGATTTATTAATCAGTGAAGATTACAATTGGGGATTTACAGAAGAGATAATTCAATTAGATCTAATTACACAAAAGAATTGTGCATTGATGGATTACATTGATTGTAGTCAATGTAGCAATTGTAAATGTGATAAGTATTTTGAATTACATGAGAAAATTAGAATATATATTCAAGCTATTGATTATATGTTCTACAGTAATAAAAAGTATGAAGCTGTAAAAACTCTAGAGAAGGCTAATAAAGAATTTAAATGCTGTAAATAATGGATTTAGAATATCTTGAAAAAGAATGGATTTTTATATGTAAGCTACAAACTAAGTTAGCTGAAAATATTCTAAATGCTGATAAATTTAAATTTAACTTTAAATCTAAAGAATTTAGAGAGAATAGAGAAACATCTGCTATACTGGACTTTTTTGCTAATAGTAGATATAATTATGTTGATGAAGATGGTAATCCTTCACACTTCCATAAATGCCGTAAAGAAATAATATAAATGGTTTTATTAGAAACATATATAGATCACTATACATATAAGTTTAAACTAGATGATTTACCTTATGTAGATTATCCTAAAAGAACTGCACATGTAATTTTTGGAGATTGTTGTGGATCTGGTACTCAATTACCAGAAGGTGGTGGGCCTGGATATTACTTAACTAAAGACAGGTCAGGTAAATTAATTTGGAAGAAAATTAATGATTGTTTATTTAAACAAACTTTTATAGTATCTACTGGCAATGCTCCATATACTTTTGGATTAGCTAAAGAAGTAGAAACTGTTCATCAAGTTTTTGTAAACGGTCAGCTATTAGCTGATGAGAGTGTAATTGTCCATGCTCCCAATACAAATATAGTTACTATTAATTTTCCCATTGAATTGGAAAATGATACTGTAACTATTTATGCTGGTTGTAAGAGTATTAATATCACAGGTTCTGATGAAGATGCTCTTCTTTTAGAAGAGAATTTTATATGGGAAGAAGGTCAACCACAAGTGTTTACTTTAAGTTCTAATATATCAAATGTATATTTTTTATTTATAAATGGACTTAAATATAAACCATTAGAAGATTTTACTTTTAATATAGTAGATGGTACTGTAGAAATACTTCCAGTTAATATACTGGAAGATCAAGATGAAATAGATATTGTATATAATCCTAAGATATGAGTACTAATACAACACCTAAATTAAAATTAGGCCAAATAGAAACTATTACTATTCCTGACGTACAAGGATTGCAAGAAGCTTTAGGTAATATTCCTTCTCCTACACCTCCTTATGTACATCCTACACAAGAATCCATTGATACTGGAAACTTAATAGGTGCTCAAGTAGTATCTAGAATACAGGTAAATAGTTTTGGTCATACTACTAATATACAAACTAGAAATATTACTGCTGCTAATATTGGTGCTCAACCCTTAGGTAATTATGAATTAATTTCCAATAAAAGTACTAATGTATCATTAGGTAATTCTAATACTTTATACCCTACTCAAAATGCAGTTAAAACTTATGTAGATAACCAAGTAACTAATAAAGTTAATAACAGTATAATGTTAACTGCTGGTGATGGTTTATCTGGTGGAGGTAATCTAACTGTCAATAGGTCTTTTGCTGTAGACAATACAGTGTTAAGAACTAACAATACCAGTCAAACTAAAACAGGTTATTTTAGATTACTTAGAGGGAGTAATTCAGTAGAAACTACAATACAAGGTTGGGACTACCCAGATAACAATGGTGAAGATTACAATATTAGACTGTATAGTAGATCAGAAGATAATAACGTTAGATTCTACTATAAGCAACAGGTAGTGTTAGGAGTAAATGATGTTAGGATGAATGCCCCTGTATTAAGTTTTAGAAATACTATTACTATTATAGGAGAGGAAAGTTATCCTGATGGTGAATTGGAAATAGAAGATTATTATAATTTACAATCTCAACCTCCAACAAGACATCCGATAAGGTTATATGTGGGAGGCGATTCAGTATTTAATGGTACTATTAGAACTAAGAATATTGGAGATAGTTTAATTAGTACTAATAAATGGTTATTAGGTGGAGTTACTACTAATACTGATAATACAGTAGATAGATTAGTGAGAGTTGAAATTAATGGAGTAGTAATTGATTTATTAGGAAGAGTAGTAAGTTAATTTAATATGGAAGATAATAAAATTAAGCTAGGTATAAGTGAATTAAATATCATTGCTCAAGCCCTTAATAAGGGCACTTTTTCAAATATTGAATTATATGGAATTCAAACAGCAATGGATAAATTAGAAGGTATTATAAATAAATATAATCAGGCATTAGAAAATGGCGGATACCAGAAGGAAACTCAAGAGTAATCAAATAAAGATACAAAACCTCAAAACTGCTGTAGGTGTTAAAAAACTATTAGCTTATGATAGTGATGGTAAAATAGTTGATGGTAGTGATTTAGCTAAAGTTAATACTTTTAATAATGGTTTAACGGAACTTGATAATAATGTTACTTTAGGTGGAGAAATAATTCAACCCACTGAATTATACATAAGAGAAATAACTACAGCAAATCTAGGATTCAGTGAAATTACTGATGTAAAATTTTATGACAATCACTACTATATATCTGGTAATATTTCAGGTGTTTGGAGAATAAATAAGTATTCAATACATTACGAATTGATCCAGGAATATGGTGTATTTAATAATAAGGTATGGGAGTTTGAAATTACCGATACAGGGTCTATTATAGCCGTTGGTATGTTTACTACTTACATGGGAGTAAGTAGTTCTAGAATTGTAAAAATTCTACCTAACGGTGAGATAGATACCGCATTTAATGTTGGAACCGGACTTAACGCAGGAGCATCAGGTGGGAACACATATCAGACAGTTGGAATAACAATATTACCAGATAACGCTATACTAGTTACAGGCCAATTCACTACTTATAATGGTGCTACAAGAGGGTCTATTATAAAAATAAATGCCACTACAGGTGAACAAATTACTGATGGTGGATGGGGAGGAGTAGGTATTGCAGGGTCTTCTACAATCTATAGAATGGTATGGGATGCAAAACCACAATCAACAGGTAAAATAATAATCGCTGGTTCATTCATTACTTATAATGGAGTAGCTACGACAAAAAGAGTGGCTGCAAGATTAAATGCTGATGGGACATTAGATAATACTTTTACTTTAGAAGCTGTGGCTTCAAATTACACTTTGGACTATACACAATTATTGATTGATTCGGATGATAAAATATATCTATGTGGATTCAACGACAGTCTAATAAGGTGTTTACCTGATGGAGAGATTGATCCTACCTTTAATGGGGGATTGCCTACTAATGCAAACATTACAGGTTCTACCGAGCCTATGGGTCAATTCTGGAAAATGGTGTTAAGTTCAGAAGGTGATCTATTTGCTTCTGGAGTGGTTTGGGCTAAGAATGAATCTGTATTTAAGAGAATTTATAAATTCACTGATGGTGAATGGGATCAAATATTTAATGAAAATCTTGATGGATTTGTAAAGAATATTTTTTTAGATGAAAATCACGGTAAGGCAATTGTGTTTGGTGACTTTAGTTCATACGACACACATTCTGTGGGCGACTATGTAGAACTTGATATTAATACTGGGGATATTTTTTTAAAAAAAGGCATTGATGTAGTCCATGAAAAAGGTCTTGTTAAATATAAAGATAATTATCATGATGATTATGATAATAGAACTTTAGTTGATAAAGAGTATGTAGATAACAAAATAGCAGAAGTTCCTACACCTGTAGATGAATTCTTAGATCTTAATGATGTAGAAGAGAATTCTTTTACTGGTAAAGGGAATGCGGTAGTAAGAGTAACTCCAAATAGTTCTAGTTTAAAATTCTATAATCCGTCCATAAGAATTAATGGTACTACAATTCCTGTATCAACTCCTGATCAATCCGTAAGTGTATCTTTAGCTGAAAACGCAGAAGTGATTACCATTACTGGTTCAGGAGGTATTTCTCTTAGAGGTGTATATCAATCTTATGATAATAAAGAAATTACTATACGTAATGAACAAGATGAGGGAAATGTAACCATACTCCATGAAAATCTATCAGCAAGTGCAGATGATAGATTTGATACTGGAGGAGAGGATCTGGTATTAGAGCCAAATCAATGGATTAAATTTCTTCATTCTAAAGGGAGGTGGAAGAGACAGTATAGTGATAAGACAAATTTATCAGAAGAAGATTTTTATGTGTCTATAATAGAAGGTGAGGAGGTTATAAGTTCTAAACATAAGGTTGAGGATATTATTGAGGTAACGGATAGTGGCTCTATGTCAGTGTCTTTATCCCCAAATTATCAAAGGTCTAGAATAATCTTCAGTGCTAATGGAGTTGTAGAATTGAGAGGGATTGATAATATTTATGAACAAACTGGGTTTACAGTAATAAACAATACATCAAGCCCATTAAAAATAATAAATCAATATTCAGGGGTCAATTATAAATTTGATGTAGGTGAAGATTTTTATGTTGAAGAAAATCTATCTCAAACCTTTGAAATCAAAAATAATACAATAATTTTAGAAAATCAACGTTTATCAGAGACAGATATTAATTATATAAATAATTTAATAGAACAAGGGGTTATACAGTCCAATTCTTCATATGTATCTGTATTGGGAAACGAATTACCCATATTAAGTACTGATAATAATTTTACCATATTAGGATCAGGTACATACACACAAACTGGCTTTGAAGACATTGTAATTCCAAGTGAAACGATACAGATAGTTACATTTAATGGAACCAAATGGAGCCCTTCATACAATATAGATTTTAGCGCATCTGTTGTTAATGCTGTATACGATCCCAGTACTTATATAGATCAAGTTGTGTTTGATAATATAATTGGAAAGCAGCAAGATTTAGGATATAGAAACGGATCTATATTTATAACATTAAATAGTTTAGCAGATCATAAAAAAGGAGCAACAATATTATTGACCTTTACTATAAATGGATCTAATAATGTTTTTTTTGGAGATGATTTTGACACATTCTATGGAATACATCCCGGTGAATCCCTTAACAATGGTTATTATGAAATGTATTTATCATATAAACCTAATAATAAAGTTACGGTAAATCTACCTTCTGGGTCAGGATTTCATCATATAGACTCAAATCTACCATCTGAATTTTCTATTTCTTCACCCTCAAACGGTAAAATAATTATAACATGGCAGTAGTAAGAGAAATAAGATATACTCAAAATGAATTGATTGATCCTATTCAGTTTGAGAAATTTATAGAAGTTGATGAACTAACAAAATCATCAGAAATAGACCAGCTTAGAAGTGGCAAATGGAGAGTAACAACTAGGTTAAAATATGAAGATGGAAGCTATTCTTTTTTTTCTCCGGTAAAAGAAATTACTATTATAGGGGCAAATTTAAACCCTCCTGTAAATATTCAACCAACAGATGTATATTCCTCCCAGGTATCTTGTGTGTGGAATTTGAACGAAAATGCTGATAATGTAATTATAGAAAAATCACTAAATGGAGTCGATTATTCTTCTTTTATAACCCAAGATGCGAGCATTACTACTTTTAGTGATTTTAATTTAAGTTCTGGAACTACTTATTATTATAGGCTAAAATATACTGGTGATGGTTATACTGATAGTGAATATTCGTATGTAGATATTACTACAAACTCATCTATTGTATTGTTTGAAGATGATTTTGATGGTACGTATTTAGATGAAGATATTTATTCTGTACTTAATAGGCAACCATTAAGTGTTCAAATATCACAAAATAATTCTTTAATTATTCAATCAACTGGTGTGGGTAACGCACCATTAAATGATAATAGGGTGTCTGTAAAAGATAATTGGAGTTTAAATGAATTTACAATTTCTGGTATTATAAATGTATCTCCTGGAACTGATTTCACACAATTACAATTTTGTTTTCGTGAAATAGATATATCTACAGCAAATATTGTTAAACAGGCTGCTTTCTTAGTTCATAATCTAACTGGTAATATCCGTCTTAGTGCTTTTGATAATATAAATAGTGTAAGTTACAGTGTTATGAATACTGGAGTTCCACTAAATAACACTAGATTGAAAATAACGAAAAACAATAATATTATAGATTTTAAATATTGGGACACAATTTCTTCTGAATGGGTTAATATAGGAAATACAACTATTAATTTTGATAATTTAAATGTTGTAATGACTATACAGGCAGTTGATACATATAGTAGAACTGTTACATTTAATGAACTAAGAATAACTGATAAGGATTATACTTCAGAAATGCCATGAATTTATTTCAAAATAATTTAACTAAAGTAAATAATATAAGTAATTCACTTATTATAGATGATCAAGTAGAGTTCGTGTATGATGAGGGTATATATAGCACTAATGGGCTTGGTAATAAAACACCCCATGTTAATTATCAGTATAGTCCTACATTATGGACGGATAAAGATAAAAGTTTTGGTTGTTGGCAACAGAGAGGAGGGGAGCCATATAATAACGAATCTATGGTTTATTGTTTTGATCACATAACTAAAAAAATATCCGCATCTTACCCTTGGGGTGAAATAACCCCACCTGATGATGATGGACACTTAATGCCGTCTGTAATTACTACAAACGATGGAAGGTTACTTCTAATGGAAGAAAACCCTCATAATGGGCCAATATGGATAAAAAAAAGTGGATTGAACCACAATATAATTAATGTGTCAGAATTTGGTAATTATGGAGACAGGTTGTCTTATCCGAATATAACTAAATTCAAAGACAATACATTATTTTGTATTACAAGGCAAGGATATGTTATATCTGATAATAGCGATGCAGTAACCTACTCAGCAAATCTATTACATAAATCAGTTGATAGCGGATCCACATGGGAATTTGTTGGTAACATAAATAGTATAACAGAACGTAATTCTGGAAATTTAATACTAATGTATGCAATAAGTGTACCCACTAATGACGACACACTAAGAATATTTGTTAATAAGAGGTTAGGCAGAGATCCTATAGTAAGTTATCCAGAATTATACTACTTTGAGAGCAAAGATGGTATTATATGGTCAAATGTTGAAGGTAGTTATAAAGTAAATATAACTTCTTTTTCTATAAATGAGCATAATCTTGAAAATTTTTTTGTTATGAGATATGGCGATGGTACTATGCTTGATGGTAGACGGATTCAAGTTAGTGGATCTTGTGTTATTGATGGTAAGCCAGCTTTTGTATGTCGTAATGAAATTAATGGAAGACCAGTATTTGGGTATTGGAATGGTGTAGCATGGGTTAATAAAGGTGTTATATCTCCAATAGAACATCCACCATTCTATAATGACAGTATGAGGGTTATGTACAAAAATGGTACAATTTTTTTTGTATCTACATACGTAGGGGTTTCGGGTAACGCTGTAATAGCATTGTATAAGAGCATTGATATGGGGGATTCTTGGACTTTTGTTGAAAATCTATCTCCAGATGGTTACGATTGCTTTAATGCTAAATTTTCTCATAACATTGAGTTTGTTGAAACTGGTTTATTTTCTTGTGTCGTCAGATATAGTGACCAGCCTTATTCAGATTTATTTATTAGGGAGTTTTCAATATTAAATTATATTTAAAATAGTAATAATATGAAACAGCAGTTAATAAATTCAATACAGGAGTTTAAGAAGAAATGGCATCTTCTAGGCTATAAAGGATGGTTAGCTGATACACTAATCAGTATTGTAAATCTAATAGGTATAACAGAAGATGATAAAAAAGAAGTAGTTAAAGATGTTAAAAGTCAAATACCTATTATTCAACTTCCTAAAGAATTCTTTTCAGAAGAAGAAAAAGTTATTGATGGTCAGGTTTACAAAGTTATAACTGTATCTAAAAAATTCAATGATAGATTGAAAAATATTGAAAGTTTTATTAGTGGGAGCAAAGAATTATTATAATGGCTAGATATCATATATCTAATTCAGGGAATGACAGTAATATTGGAAGTGAAGAGTTTCCTTTTTCAACATGGAGTAAGGCTATATCTGTAGCCATAAGTGGAGATGAAATATCTTTTAAAAGAGGAGATACTTTTAATTTTCCTATTACTCTATCCAAACCAAATATTACAATATCCTCATATGGTACTGGTGATGACCCTATAATCAATGGATTAAAAACCATTACTAATTGGGTTAACGTTGGTGGAGGAATATGGGAAAGTACAGACTCTTCTTATCCATCCTACCTAAGTCAGATTTTATTTGATGGTACTTTTAAGGAAAAAGGAAGGTGGCCAAAATCTAATGCTTCCAATGGTGGATATGCTGTTATTAATGGAACAACTGGAAAAGGTAATTTAACATCTTCTCAATTATCTGGTCAACCTAACTTTGTTGGAGCAGAAGTTTGGGTAAGAGACATGAACTGGTCTTTATCTAGATCTACAGTGAGTGGACATTCAGGTAATACACTAACATTTAACGCTGGAGATATAGCTTATAATTTTGGTGTTAATCATGGGTTTTTTATTCAGAATATTAAATCAGTTTTAACTGAATTAGGAGAATGGTCTTACAATACCTCTACCAAAACCATAAGCATGTATTTTGGGTCAAATACACCAAGCTCTTATACTATACAAGCATCAGTTATAGACAGATTAGTATCTTGTACTAGTGGCTCAGTAACCAATGTTGACATTGATGGTTTAGAATTACTTGGAGCAAATCAGAACGGAGTTTATTTAGCTAGTGCAGGTCAAATAGATGTTCTTAACTGTACTATTAAATTCAGTGGTCAAAGTGGAGTATATTCACAATTTACAAAAAATACAAAAGTAGATAATTGTAAAATATATGATTCTCTATGGAATGGTATTGAATTTAGAAATGAAACTCAAAATTCAATCATCACCAATAACAGAATTTACAGAAGTGGACTGGTAGCAGGACATCACTTTTCAGGAAATGGTGGTGGATACGGTATTGCAGCTGATTGGGCTAATTCTTTAATAGAATGGAACCATGTATTTGATTCTGGTTATATAGGAATTAGATTTGGTCAAAATGATTCTAAAGTCAGACATAATTGGATAGATAACTTTTGTTTACTTAAAGACGATGGTGCTGGCATCTATTCATTTAGAGGTGGAGGTAGGTTTATTGATAAGAATTTATTTAGACAAACTGGTAAATCAGTATTTTCTAATATTGTAACTAATGGCAAAGGCAATGCTTATGGAGTACCTACCAGTAATGAATATGCAGAAGGTATTTACTTTGATGATAACGAATCAGGTATAGAATGTAGTTATAATTTCATTGCTAGAACTACCAGAAGGGGGTTATTTCCACATAATAACTATGAAATAAGCATTCACAACAATATAGTGTTCAATTGTTTATTTGCCTTAGAGCTATTGGAAAATGTTACTGGTTCCTCTATGAGGGATATGGAAGTATATAATAATACTCTTATAACATCATTACCAAGATTGCTATTAAAATATTTTGCTCAATATAATGACCTAGAATTATTCGGAAGTAGTGATAACAATAAATTAATAAACATATCATCTCAAACAAAACTAATTCAAGCTTATAATAATAATGTGTTTCAGGGAGATTACACTCTAGCTGAATGGAAGTCATCTAGCTGGCCTTATGACAAGAACACTACTCAATATACTCCAGCAGTAGTATCTGGAGACAATGTATTTTATGATATAAATCCTTCAAAAGAAAGCAAGACAGTAACTCTAGGAGGTACTTTCGTAGACCATAATGGTGTATCACATGATACATCTGGAACTTGGGTAGATCAAGACGGTAATTTAATAGGGAGTAGTTTTACAATAGAACCTTATAGAGGTAAGGTGTTGTTTAAAGTATCTAATGCTGACCCTGAACCAGAACCTGATACGCCACCTGTAGTTAATATATATTATCCTGAAAGTGAATCAAGACTCATTTATGGTAAATCTGTAACTATTAATACTGGGGTAACTTCAAGCAATAGTATTTCAAAAGTTGAGTTTTTTGTAAATAATTCTATAGTAGGAACAGTAAATGAAGCTCCTTGGAATTTTACATTTATACCTGAATCTGGTAATTTAACAATACATTCTGTAGCTACAGACAGTGAAGATTTAATAGGAACTTCTGAAACTATTGATTTAGAGGTTATTAATTTCGGATCTAATGTTAAGATAAATGCAGGAACAAATCAAGATGTATTTTATAACGGAGACTTATATCTAGGAGATAGGAATTTCTTAGAATTGTACTCTGAATCATTAGAAGATGATGTATCCCCTGTAACTACAGAAGAGATATTTTTAACTGGAAGAGCTGCGCCTGTATTAGAATATAACATACCTATACCCAATGGAGACTATACAGTAAAGTTATTCTTTAATGAACCTTGGTTTGGAGTACATGTTCCTGGTGGGGCTGGAAAAAGAGTATTTGATATTAATATTGAAGGTGTCTTAGTAAAAGAAGATTTTGATATTTTTATTGAAAATAATAATCAGAATACTATATTAACATTTGATGATATTAACGTTTCTGATGGTAATTTACAGATATTATTAAATAACTCTAATAATAAAGCTAATATTTCAGGAATTGAGATTCTTCCTTATTCATCAGTAACTACAAAGAATGTAGAGGTAACATCTTCCGGAGGAGGAACTGTTAGTGGAGGTGGTACATATAATATAGGAGATACGGCTATTGTATCTGCAACTGCAAATGAGGGATATGAATTTGATAAATGGTCAAATAATATAACAGATAATCCATATAGCTTTGAAGTTGTAGATGATGTTTATTTAACAGCTATATTTAAACATCCTGAAATTCCTCAACATAATATTGATGTTACCCAGACTAGTGGAGGTATAGTTACCGGAGGAGGCACTTATAATGAAGGTGATCAAGTAGAATTACAAGCTATTCCTAATACAAATTATAAGTTTGTAAAATGGTCTAATAATACTACTACTAACCCTTATATATTTGAAGCAGCTACTGGTCTAACTATATCTGCGATATTTAAAGAAATTCCTACAGGAGAAAGATATTTTAAAGTTCAAGGTATATTTAAAATAAAAGAAGAGTAGTAATACAATATTAATTATAATTAATATGATTAATTATTACAATTAAGAAATGATTATAATTAATATTGTTAAAATTTTGAATAGAATGAATAAAAACACATAAAGAATGGAAGCATCTTTAATTGTAGCATTAATAGCACTTTTAGGAACAATATCAGGCATCATAACTAATTACAGACTTAATAGAAAAATTAATGAATCTCAAAGTAAACGTATAGAGATTGAAGCTGATAGATTACTTTTTGATTATAAAAATACTGTAATTAAAGATTTAAGTGAGCAGTTAACTATATTACGTAAAGAGGTTGATGTTTTGAAAACACATGAAATATTACACTTGGAAGAAAAACTAAGACTAGAGCAAAGAATTGAAACTTTGATTAATGAGAATAAACAACTCCAAGCAAGTATTATAGAGAACAAAGAATCTTATGATACTGATCTTAAACAATTAAAAGCTAAAATTAAATTACTTGAAAAGGAAATTGGTGAATATAAAAAACAAACTTTAAGATGAAATTATATTTAATAGCAGGACATCATAATAAAGATAACGGAGCCACAGCTTTAGGTAATAAAGAAAAGGATCTAACTATTGAATTAAGGGATTTAATTTTAGAATATATTAAAGAATCTTCTCCTAAAGCATATGTAGTATTAGATGATGATAACGATACTTTGTCTCAAGTTATCAACAAAGTTAATGCTACTATACATAAAGATGATATATTATTAGATATTCATTTTAATGCGTTTAATAGTAAGGTTAGTGGAGTAGAATGTTTTATTCCTAAAATATCATCTAACATAGAAAAAACTATAGCTAAGGATATATGTGAATTCTATACTAGATATATGGTAATACCTAACAGAGGAGTTAAAACACCTGATGAATCTGCTAGAGGATCTTTAGGTATATTAAAAGGTACTGGAAATAGAATATTGGTTGAAACATGCTTTATGGATAATCCAATAGACATGGAAAATTATGAAAGAGCTAAACATATTCTAGCAAGTGGTACTTCAGAAATATTAGAAAAATATCTAAATGAAAACTCTTAAAAAAATATTAATATGGTTTAAACAGGCATTTGAAGGTAATGATGGTAAAGCTAGCCATCAAAAACTTCTGGTATTTTATATGTGTTTATTATTTACTTATGTTATATACACAGAAGGAACTAATAAATATACATATTCAGATAGCGTATATCAAATAATAGCAGGAGTGATAGTTGGTCAAAGTGCAATAAGAGCTTGGCAAACTGTAAAATTTAATGAAACAGAGAAGAAATATAATAAGGAAGAAAATGATAATTAACTTAAATCAATACTTAAATAATTTACCTAATAGAAAATTCTTATTAGGTATTATATTAATCCTCTTAATAGGATTAAATAGTTGCGTATCTACTAAACCAGCTAGAACTATAAATAAAGCTGAAAATAGAATTATTAAACTTAACGAGGGTATTCAAAACCAAATTGAGAGATACCCTAGTTTAGTTAATAAAGCTTATATTAAAACAGAAAGGATTCCAGTTTATATCCCAGCTGATAGTTCACAATTTAAATTACAGTTATTACAAATAGATTCATTAACTAATCTTACAGATAAATATCTGAGAGATAGTAAATATAATGAATACTTAGTTGATAGCTTATTAAACTTACCTCTACAGGATTATCCAGCTGAATGCCAGTTCATAGTAAATGATTTACAAAATAGAATCAGTCTATTAGGCACTCAATATAAGAAACAACAGGAATTAACCAATCAATGGCAATCTAATTACCTTAGAATAATTAATACTCCTATAACAGGTATATATGAAGATTCAGTATTTCATATTAGATACTCCTATCAAAATGGAGAAATAGATTTATATCCTAAAGTTAAAGAAAGGTATCAAGTAGTAGATGTAGAAACTGTTAAATATGATATTAATATAAAGAAACATTTTTGGCAAGACTTCAAATTCTATATATTTTTAATATTTTTGATAACCTTATTTTACTTATTTGGTGATTTTATTTTTGGATTAATTAAAAAAGGACTATCTTTATTGCGAAAATTAATATTCAAAATATAAGTTATACTTAATAAGTAAAAAAGTAAATATGGAAGTTAAGGAGATATTAGAATTTCTTGATCAAGCAAAAGGTTACAGGAAAGAAGGAGCTAAAAGACTGGCTAATAAAGTACTTAAAGGTAAGGCAAGTATTCAAAATTGTGCAATAGCATTAAAAATATTCAATCAAAAATATAATGAAGAAGAAAATAAAGTATCTAATAGGCTGGATTTGGGTGGCAATAGTTCTAATCAATCTAAGAATGAAATATTAAAAGAACCTAGAACACTTATATATGATATTGAAACTTCGTATAATATTGTAAGTTCTTGGAGAGTTGGTTATAAAATTAATTTACCTCATTACAGTATCCTAAAGGAAAGAGCAATAATATGTGTATCATATAAATGGCTAGGAGAAGATGAAGTCTATACTTTATCATGGGATAATAATCAATGTGACAAATTTCTCTTGGAGCAGTTTATTGAAGTAATGAATGAAGCTGATGTATTAGTAGCCCATTATGGTGATAAATTTGATCTCAAGTGGATTAAAACCAGAGCACTAAAACATGGACTTCAAATGTTACCTAATTATGTAACAGTAGATACTAAATGGTTAGCTTCAAAACACTTTTATTTAAATTCAAATAAACTTGATTATATAGCTAAATTTTTAGGGTTTGAGGGTAAAATAAATACTGAACCAGAATTGTGGGATAAGATAATACTTCATAAAGATCCTAAAGCTATGGATGATATGATTACTTATTGTGAAGAGGATGTCAGACAGTTAGAAAAAGTTTATAACAAATTAATTACTTGGGATAAACCTAAACAACATGCTGGAGTATTGTTCAACAATGATAAAATAAGTTCTCCTATATCTGGTAGTAAAAATTTGGAATTAGTTAAGACTACTACAACTCCTGCTGGTACTATTAAGAGAATTATGAGAGATTTGGATACTAACAGATTATTTGAAATGTCTAATGTCAACTATAATAAATATATAGCTAATAAAACTAAGAAATGACAATATATGAAATAATATATGCAATTAGGGAAGGGTTAAGGGATTATACTGATGACACAAGATATTCAGATGATTACTTACTCTTCCAGATTAATCTAAAGAGGAATGTACTCTTACGAAGGGAATATAATCAATTACAACGTAGTATTGATAGTGATTTAACTTCTACCATATGTTTAGATGTTGAACTAGTAGATGCTTCTGAATGTCCTGAATGTTATCCACATGATGGATGTGAAGTAGTAAGAAGTGTTCAAAAGATTCCAAGATTATTGGAATTACATAGTAGACCCACTATTACCAGAGTAGCTCCCGTAGGAATATATAATAAACCTTTTAGTTTGGTAAGTAGAAGTAAAGCTTTATATGTAGGTCAATCTAATTATGAAAAGAATATTATTTATGCATTTTTAAATAACGATGATAGAATATATTTAAAGTCTGTAGATACTTTTGTAAGAACTTTAGAAAAAGTAGCTGTAACAATACTTCCAGAGAATCCATTAGATTTAATTGAATATAAATGTTTAGGGGATGTAGACTGTTTTAATGCTGATACAGAGAAGTATCCTGTTAAAAGTTGGATGGCTGATGTTATAATAACAATGATTATTCAGGAATTAGCTAATCTTAAACAAATTCCAGAAGATAGAACTAATAATGCCAAAGCTGATGTATGATACCAGTAGAAAGAATAAACCTAATAAATTAAAAATAGATTTTGGAATACCTGATTATTTCAAGTTCTATAAAAACAAATATATTAAAAATAATATAAATAGTCTGGATGATTATAATATATCATCTGTAGAGTATAATGAAATTATTTCAGACTATAATCAAGAAATTAAATATTTAATATTAAATCATAATTATGATTTTAAGTTACCATTTCAATTAGGAGTAATTGGAATAAGAAAATACAAACCTGTTATTAAAGTAGAAAATGGCAAAATAATTACTAATAATTTACCAGTAAATCCCAGAGCTACCAGACAATTATGGGATAGTAACCCAGAGGCTAAAGCTAAGGGAATCACTATTAGATACACAAATAAGCATACTGATGGGTATGTCTTTACTTTAAAGTATTTTAAATCCAATGCTAAGTATAAAAATAAAAGTATCTATAGAATAACATTTAAAAGAGAATTTCAAAGAGAAGTATCTGTTAGAGCTAAAGAAGGTTCTTTAGATGCTTTTATACTTTAAGATAAATTAAAGTAATATACTTAAATTAATATTAAAAATTAAAGACTTATGCTTACATCTAAATATAGATCTATAAATAGTATATTATCTAATCTATTAAGTAATCCTTTAATGGAAGGTATTACTCCAGCAGATGTAGCTAGATATACAACTGAAATTATCTCTATAATGGGAATTCCAATGTCCTATGAAGATAAGACAGAATTAATTGAAATAGAAGATTATAGAGGAGAATTACCATGTGATATATTGTATATTAAACAAACAAGACAAAGAGGTAAACAGTTTAGTAATCCTATGAGATATGCTACTGATAGTTTTAGTTCTGCATATCATGAAAAGAATAGTCCTGATATAGTTAATATGGATTATATACCTAGAGATCATACTTACAGTTTAAATAACGGTATGATCTATACAGGATTTAAAAAAGGTTATGTAGAAATGGCTTACAAAGCTATCAAGACTGATGAAGAGGGTTTTCCTATGATACCTGATAATGAAAAATATGCTCGTGCTGTAGAAGCTTATATTAAGCTTAAATGGTATGAGATTCAGTGGGAACTAGGTAAAATAGCTGATAAAGTATTACAGAGAGTTGATCAAGAATATTGTTGGGCTGTAGGTGCTGCACAATCTTATGGTCAATTACAAACAATAGATCAAGCTGTAGGGTTTAATAATATGATTACTCAAATGATTAGTAATAGTTTAGCTGGTCAAAAGTATTTTACTGATTTAGGAGAAAAAGAATATTTTAGAAAAGGTTCAATATAATATAATATGCCATTAGCTAAACATACATATAGTAAAATGAATCAGGATCTTGCTAAAAACAAGTATCCTAATGATATATATTATGAAGGTAGAAATATTAGATTAGTTACTAATGATTCTTTTGGGGCTATTACTAATGAAAAAGGTAATGAGCTTGTTTTAGAATTACCTGAAATAACTTCCAATCCTACTACTAAACAACATTTAGATTTATTACCGTATCCAGTAACTAATCTTAAAATAATTGGACATACAGTTATAGATGAAAAGTTAATATTATTGGTACAGGGGGATAATGATACTTTTGCTATTTATAAAGTAGATAAAGAATATAATATTAATTTAATATTTTTTGATGTACTAGAGGTAAGTTATCCTTTAGATGTTAAATCTTTTTATGAGAATGAGAATATTCAAAAGATTTATATTGCTGATGGAGTACATGAATTAAGATACTTTAATATAGCTGCTGATATATTAAATCTGGATAAAAACTTTATATCAAGTGTACCCGATGTACAGTTAACTACTCCTAAAATCATAGGATATAGAAACGTAGGTTCACATACTTCAGGAATGATTCAATATGCTTACAATCTATATAACCTTAATGGAAGTCAGACTAAATTAAGTTCTTTAAGTGCTTTATTACCTCTTAACAATGGTGATAAAGGAGATCCTATTGATACTCCTGTAAATAAGAGTCCTATTGTACAGATAGAGAATATAGATACTAATTATGAATTTATAAGATTATACTCTATAAAGTATTCCAGTCTTAACGCTACTCCTGAAATTAAAATATTAGTAGATCAACCTGTTTCTGAAACAATAACATTTATAGACGACAATAATTCAGCAATTCAGGAAATAACAATATCTGAATTTACTTTTTTAGGAGCTGATGTATTTATACCCAATCATCTAGCTATCAAGGATAATAGGTTATTTATAGCTGATTATAAAACTTTACCTTTTGATGTAGCTGGTTATGATACTAGGGCTTATAGTTTTGATGGTACTGGTACAGCTAGAGTTGAAGATAAAGATGGTAATGTAGATTACATTGATATTAATAATATTCAAGAATTACCTGAAACTCATGATGCTATTAATCCAAGTATTAAAGCACAAGCAGGAGATACCCATTATAATACTTATATATATGGTAATACCGGAAGTGGTATTGGTGGAACAGGTATTAACATAAGCTATAGCGTAGAGTACAAGAAACAGTATCTTGATACTGAATCCGCATCTATGAGTACTAATCCTAATTATGCTTCAGACCAAACTCCATTTGAATTACTATCATTAAAGTCTGGTGAAGTATATAGGATAGCTATTCAGTTTCAGAATAATAAAGGTACATGGAGTTTTCCTAAGTGGATAGCAGATGTTAAAATACCTGAAATAGGGTTTAATATTAATCCTACAGAAGAAGGAGCTTTTAATTATGCTTATATTAAAGTTAACTTAATTAATAATCCTAGTGATGAATCTATTACTGGTTGGAGAATAGTTTATGTAGACAGGACTGAAGCTGATAAAACTGTAGTTACACAAGGCTTCCTTAATCCTACAATTAAAGATAACAAAAGTCCTAACTTTACTTTGTATCCAAGTTACTTAACCAGAAACTTCAAAGTATATTCAGCTGGTGATGGTATAATGGATTATAGAAATGGTGAGATTTTTCCAGGTACTACACAAGATCCTAGAAACTACTACAAACCCCTAAGATATAACTACAATGCAACTAACAATGAAGCTTCTTTAAGTACTAACAGAGATGATACTGACCTAGAAGCTTACAGAAGAGAAATATTAGCTGATTTAGGAGATTATGAATTAAATAAAATATTCAATTGTTTCTACAGTCCTGAAGTTATTAAAAATAAAAATAATTTAGGTATTTCTAAAGGAGATAAGATTAGATACTTAGGTTTTGTCAGAAATAATTATTCCAGAAGTAGTAGGGATTTATATGATTCTGATGGACTATTAATTAGGAGTAAAAAAGATTATTTTGCAGATAATACTTGGTCTATAACTGAAACTTTAGATAATGATTTATTAATAATGACATTGGCATTCCCTATGCCTCCACAAACTGCTGGTGGTAATAGGGACAGAATAGCTGGATTTAAATTGTTTGGCGCTCAAAATCCAGAAGAAAGAGATGTTAATTTTTATTATTCAAGGAGAACACATTCTTTTGTAAGATACTTTGGTAGTTTAATTTATGTAAACAACGATTTAAATACAAGAACTGAAACTATTAATGAGACTGTACCCTATCTAGCACCAATAGAAGGTGGAAGAAATATTAATTTTTCTACTGAATCAGTTAATTATAATGCCAATATTAAAATATTAACTGAATATAGTGAATCAGATAAAGCTGATAGGGAGTATGCTACTATACTATATCAGTTGTATGGTGGGTCTTGTTTATTACTTAGAATAGAAGATATTGAATCTAAGTTTCCTGAAATTGATTTATCTGATGAAGGTATTCCTTTTCTACCAATTGCTGAAATAATAAGAGATATACCAAATCAATATGGTGGTAATACCTATCAAGCTAGACAAAGAAATGTTTATATACCTTATTCAGATACCTACCCAATAACTACTTCCAGTATTGATGGTTATATGGGTGATACTTATATCCAAAGATTTAATTTCTTAAAAACATTTAAAGCTGATTACGATAAAGTTACATTAGCTGAAATAGTGTCTGTACCACTAGAAACAAGTGTTAATTTAGATTTAAGATATGATTTATTAAAGGATAGACCTGATAATAAAGATGCTGATGAACTAACTTCCTATGGCTTTAATGATGTATATCAACAGAAGAATAATACTATTAAAGCTATTAGTAAACCATCTAACTTCCAAGAAATAACAGACTTCTCAATGGATGTTATGCCATCTAAACTAAAGATTTCAGGTGAATTAATTGATAGCTTCACTGACTTTTTAATTAATGATAGGTTAACTTTAGATGGAAAGTATGGAGCTATTACAGCATTATTTGAACATAATGATGAGGTGTACAGCTTCCAAAAGAATGCTGTAGCTTATTTATCTATTAACCCAAGGGTACAGATTAATCCCAGTGATAGTATTGCTATAGAATTAGGTACTGGTAGAATACTTGAAAGGTATAAATATTTAACCACTACTTCAGGTTCTATACATAAGGAGTCTATCATTAAGACTAATAATGGTATTATGTATTTTGATATGCTTAATAAGTCATTAAACTTCCTAAACAATCAAAATGCAGATCCATTATCTACACTTAACGGAATGTATAATGTAATATCAAATTATGTAGATGCTAATAAAGATAGCTTAACTAATTTCAATGTACTTGATAGAAAAGGTGTAATATCTTATTTCGATAATATCAAAAAGGATATTTACATTACATTTTTAAATGACACAAATAATCTAACATTAACTTATAATACCCTGTCACAAGGTTTTATATCCAAAGTAGATTTTTACCCAAGTATGTATATTAATTTTGACAATACATTAATTACATCTAATGATAGATTAACTCTATGGGAACATGGTATTGGAAATTATAACACTTATTATGGGCTGTATTATCCTTCACATATTACCTTAGTATTTAATGAAAATCCAGACATATCTAAGATAACTAATAATTTACATTACAATTCTTTATTTACTTTAGATGGATTAGATCAACCTAATATTACTTTTAATAAGTTACAGGTATGGAATGACTTTCAAAATACTGGTGAAAGGATTATTTCTTATGATAAACAAATGTTGGGTAAAAAGTTTAGAAGATTTAATTTTGTAATTCCTAGAAATGAAAATACTAGGGATAGAATTTTCAACCCTTGGAGTTACATTAAATTAACTTTTGATAAGAATGAACTACCTATTGATTTAAGAGATGAAGATTTTAAATTCATATTACATGATATTCTAGTATCATATAATATCTTTTAACTCATCTAATTAATATATTATTATGAAATATAAAGACAAATACTATAATGGTTAATTCAAGTAATCTATATTTGTACTACTGTAATACTTATGGCAAATCCAATTAAGAGTAAATTAAGAAGTTTAAATTCAAGAGTATCAGTTCCCTATTCTCAGGGTTCTGATATTTTTGGGTTTTATCAATCTTGGATTAATAGTCCAGAATATAAACAGAGATTGGTTAATAATGGGTATACTAATCCGGAGCAAGTAATTGACAGTAGGTATAACGCTATAAATAACTTAAATGTAAGTTATGACCACAATTTACCTAATGTAGCTAATGCTCCTGCAACACATAATTCACAAGCTTATGTGAATATTAATCCTGTAGAAGCTAATCAATTAGGTACTTCTGTAGACAGTGTTAAAGCACATGAAATATCACATGCTATTGGAGCTAAAGGAGGTACTATAAATAGAAATGTAGGTTTTAATCCTGTAGAAGAAACTATGTTGCGTAATTCTGTAACTAGACAACAACCTACAGATCCTATACAACAAGCTCACTGGAGACATTTAAATAATCCAGAAGAAATTAAAGCTGATCTAGATGCAAGTAGGTATAATTTATTTAAAAATAATATCTATGATATTAGACAAGGACAACCATTTACTCAAGACCATTTAAATAAAGCTAAAGAAGGTTTAAAGAATGATGGTACTTTTAATAGATTAATAGAACAGGTAGGGGATGATAATTACATTAACTTAATGAATGGAATTGCATCTAATAGTACTAATAACAATAACGTAGCTATGGCTAAATATGGAGGTACAGTAAATCCTGTACAACAATTTTTTCTAGGTGGAGCATTTAATGAAGAAAATAGAAATACTACTTCTGGTATTGCAGGATTAGCTTCAGGGCTTATACCTCAACATAATAAGGATGGTTTGACTTCTGTAGGAGGTTCTACTGCTAGTTCAGCATTACAAGGGTTATCTATGGGTGCTCAATTTGGCCCTATAGGAGCTATTGCTGGAACTGTATTAGGTGGTGGATTAGGATTTCTTAATGCAACTAAACAGCGTAAAGAACAAGAACAACAACTTCAATTACAAAGAGATGCTCAAAGTAGAGAAATGTTAGCTAATATGAATTATGGTGTTGGTCAAGCTTCTAATTTACCAATGGCTAATGGAGGATCACTAACATCTAATGGTACTGTAAATCCTATAGGTTCATTCACATTATTTGAAAATGGTGGAACCCATGAACAAAATCCTTATGGTGGTATTCCTCAAGGGTATAATAGTCAGGGTCAATTAATGACAACAGAAGAGTCTGAAAGTAAATTCAAGTTTAGTGATTCTGATTATATTTTTAGCAATAGATTAAAATACGAATAATTATGGCATTACCAAATAAATATAAAGGAAAGAATTTTGCTGATATATCTAAGGATATTCAAAAGAATTATGCTGATAGATATGATGCTATATCACAAAGAGGTTTGATGAGTGAAATGAATTCTCTTAGAGAAGAGCAGGAATATCAACGTGCTAAACAACAAATTAAGGAAACTCTTAATACTTTACTAACAGCACCTCAACAAGATCCTACACAAGTACAACAACAGACTGTACCTCAAGTAGCAGGAAATAATCAAGGTGTACAAGTTCAACCTACAACCCAACAACCTAATACAGCATTTAACCATGCTTCTAGTCAAACTTATAATCAACAGTTTGCTAATGGTGGTATATTAGATAGGAATCCTTTTAACAGTTCTCCTTTATTTCAACAAGCGTTAGTTAATGCGTCTTTAGCTGGAGAAATGTCTTTACAAAACGCAGTACCTAATGGGATTAATTATAGTGCTCCACAAACAACTAATCCTAACAATGCTACAAATGGTATTGCACCACAAGGAAATAATATATTAAGATATGCTCCTTTGGCTGGTAATGTATTTAACATACTTACTGCTAGACGACCTAATCCCATACAAAATAATTTAAGTAGAACTTCAGTTAATGAAGGATTAGCTACCAGAGTACAACCTAGACAAACTCAATTTAACAATATAGATTTTAGTCCAATTGAAAGAGGTATTAACCAACAAGCTAGGTCTTTTACAGGTAACAACTTAAATGTAAGTGGAGGTAATGCAGGAGCTTTTGTTGCTAATGAATTAGCTAATCAAACTAACGTAATGAATGCTATAGCCCAAGCTAGAATGCAACAGCAACAGGCTAATCAACAAACCCAAGCTATGAATGCTCAAGAGCAAGCTAGGATAGATCAATTTAAACAAGCTCAAAATACACAACAAGCTCAAATTCAAGCTCAAAATATAGGTCTTGAAATGCAAATGGAAGATTTAAATGCTAGAGATTTAGGAGCTTATAACACTGCTAGATCAGCTAATATTAATGCTTTATTTAGTAATTTAGGTGAGATTGGTAGAGAGCAGGATATGATGGATATGATAGCTAATACAATGGGTTATAATTCATTTGGACAATATACAGAGAATTTAGATCCTGATAAAAAACAGGGTCTTATAGATTATATTAAGAATATAGTATCAGCTAGAAGAAGATAATATGGCTATAAATCGTTATACACAAGTTTCAGCACCAATATATAACCCATTAAGTTTTAATGAGTTAGCATTTGCTCCTACATTTCTTAGACAAAGGCATGATGAGACTAATGCTGCTACTGCTCAATTAGTTCAACAGTTAGGGGATTATAATGTATTGTCTCAATATCAAGATGCTGCTAGACAATTTATAGATCCGTTAGAACAAGATATAAATACTTTAGCTGAAGATTTAGCTAACAGAGGTGTTACCGAATCTAATGCTGTAAATAATTTAACTAAACTAGCTGCTCAAAGAAGTCAATTATATAGTCCTAGAGGTGCTGTAGGACAACTACAAGAGAGGACTAGGCAATATCAAAGTACTGTAGCTCAAATTCAAGAACAATTTAAGGATGAACCTTTAATAGCTAATTACTTAATCAGACAGATAGATCCAGGTCAAGCTACTTTAGGAGATAATAATAGTCTACAATTAGGAGAATTTAGAACTCCTACTTACACTAGACATATACCTCAAGCTGAAATATTGGATAGATTAAATACTGCTATTAGTTCTTTAGATGAACAAACATTAGCTCAAACTGGATTACAGGGTGTAGGTAAATTAAATAGCTTTGAAGACTTATATGTAATAGCCCAACAACAGGGAGTACCTTTGGAGAGGATAAATGCATTAGTAAACAGTATGGTAGCTCCAGAAGAATTAGCTTCTATTATACAATATGGACAAGCTACTGGTTTAACTCCAGAACAATCTATTCAGAGCTTCCAAGATCAATTAACTGGTTTAGCTCAATCTAGAGCTTATAGTACTGTAGATAATAGATACTTCCAATCTACTCGTGATTTTGATTTATATGCTGCTAAGAAAAGACTAGATGAGGAATTGGATAAACCTTTAGTACCATTCATAGCCCCTAGTGGTAGGATTAGTTCTGCTAGTATTAATCCTTTTACTGATTTACAATTTAAGGATGGTAAACCTACTTATAGCGATAATATTCTTAATAGTGTACAAGCTATGCCTGTATATAGAGATAGTAAAGGTAATATTGTATCTGCTAGTCAAGCTACTGAAATTGTAGGTGGAGTTAATCCCAGAAGAGTAACTAAACCTGGATATACTGAATCTTATGAGAAACAAGTTAATACAGAAGTACTTGATAAATCTTATGAAGCATTTCAACAAATTAAAAATTCCAATGAGGAATTAAGGAATTTATCTAATGAAAAAGCTTTAGAAAGGATCAATCAATATTATGATAATATTACTCAACGTTATGGTACTTCATTTAAAGGTAGCCTAGACAATAAAGCTTTGGCTAGTAATGTGATAGCAATGGCTCCTAATGCTTCTGTATGGGGGCCTGAAGGAACTGCTGGTGAACTGGAAATGGCTTTGGAACAATTGGGATTTGATAACTATGCAGACTTTAGGGAAAATGGTCACGACACCTTTGCTGGATTAAATTTATTTGGGCCTTCTGGTAAACCAGCTTATGAATTTACTGTAGAAGATAGTAAAGGTAAAAAGACTTCTATGTTTATTGAAGCTGATTTAGGTACTCAACAAATAGCTGAGAGAAGTTCTAATATAAATCAAATGGTACTTAACGGAGAATTAATTAGTCCTGAAGGATTTAGACCTGCTCAAAGATATGCTAGTAATGGGCAAGTAATTAATGCTCTAGAAATAGATGTTAATCCAGTAGGTACTAACAGTGAACCGTATAAATTACAAATAGTAAATCTTAATGTTCCAGAAACTTCCGGTAATGTACAAGAACAGTTACAAAGGGATATTGCTGGTAAGTCTCCTAAAGAATTAGAATCTCTGTTTAAAAATAAATATAATATCACCTCTGGTAAAGATTATATAATAACTCCTTTGAGTAATATTATTAAGAGTGAAACTGATCAAATATTAAGATTACAACAACAATACAATAAACAGTAAATATGAATCTTAACGATACTGTAGATTATAGAGATATAGGTATAGATCCTCCTAGTGGAAGTTCTACAACAGACTTTGATTTAAATAATTCTTATGATGTAAGGGATTTGCCTCAAGCTATTCCTTCAATGGTAAATAATATACAAAGAGATGTATTTGTAGGTAATACTGGAATAGGTAATTCACAATTTGATAGAAATATACCATTAAGTCAATTAGAGAATCTAGGTAGTATCAGAGCTATGAAGCAACCTGGATCACATCAAATAGTCCATGCTTTAATTGGTGGTATTGGTGGTGGATTAATGACTGCTGTAGAAACTGCTGGATATTTATTGGATATTGAGAATAATATTAACAGATTAAAAGGGGTTGAAGATGTAGAATCTAATTTTGTATCTGAATGGGCTAAGAATAATAAAGAAGCTTTGTTTGAAACTTTACCTATATATAGAAAAAGACCTGATCAAACTTTTGATTTTAAAGATAGTGGATTTTATTGGGAAGCTTTTAGAGGTATTCTAGATAGTGCTGTAGGTTTTGGTGGTGTTGGTTTAGGAGTTGGGTTAGGAGTTAAAGCTACTGGTGCAGCATTAAGAGCTTCTAGATTAGGTGCTTGGAGTAATGCTATTGGTAATTCTTTAGCTCAAGGTCAAACTGGTAATGTAACTGCTGCTTATCTTACTAACTTTGCTGAGAGTAAGATGATGGGATTAGAGTTATATGAAGATACTTTTAATAAGAGTTTAGAATCTTTAGTATCTGATTATCAAGTTAAAAATGGTACAGAACCCACTGAAGAAGAATTAAATAAACTGCAATTAGAGGCTTCTGATATAGCTGGTAAACATGCTAATGATTTCATGTTGAGGAATAAAATATTCACTGTAATAGAACATTCTCAACTTAAATCTATATTTAAAAGTACTAGTCCTACTTCCAGAATTATTGATAAACCTGGAACTTTAAGTTTCCTTAAATCCCAAGCTGTTAATGCACCTAAAGAAGCTGCTGAAGAGATTGGTCAGAATGTTCTACAAATGGAAGGACAATATCAAGCTGAACAGGATTTAATTGATAGAAATATTATTGTAGAAGATCCTATCAGTACTACTGCTAACTTTGGTGAAAGGTTAATTGAATTTGCTACATCTGATCAAGCTTTATTAGAAGGTATGATGGGATTATTTTCAGGCCCAATCCAATATACTGTTACTGGATTACCTTTTAGAAATAAAGAAGCTGAAAGTAAATTATATACTGATCAACAAGCCACCATTGCTAAAAATGAAGATTTTTTAAAAGCTAAAATGGCTACTGTAGCTGATCGAGCTAAGGCAGCTGAGGAGTTAACTGAAAATGGAGAAGGTGACTTAGCTGAAATATATAAACTGCAAGAGTTTGATAACTTAGCTATTGAAAACTTTAAACAAGGCACTACTCAAAATTTATATGATTTACTTCAAGAAGAATTAAATAACCCTGAATATACAGAGGAAGAAAGATCTAATATTGAATCAAAGATACAGAGATTACAGGAGTTTGAACAAGAATTTGTAAAGTATAGAAAATACAGTAATGCAGAAGATGTTCTAAGTAATAGAATGCAACTTAGATTACTTAATGATACTTTATCTACATTAGATAGTAAAAATAATGATCTAGAAAGTACTATAAGAAATACTTTTACAAATAGAGTAAATGCTTATAACAAAAGAGCTAAGGAACCTATTAGTGTAGATCAAATTATTGAAGCTATTGTAGAAAATGATTTTAGTAATTTACCTAAGAATGTAGCTACTGAAGTTCAGAATAATCCTGATGTTCAAACAATGATAGGTATTAATAAATCTTCAGAAGATATTGCTAATGCTATTGCTGATATTAATACTGTATATAATCATATAACAAATCCAAAGTATCAAACTGCTTATGAGAACTTTAATAACATAGTTTTAAATAATGAATTAACTACTGAAGAAAAAATAACTGAATTATCTAATTTGGAGAAAAATGCCAGTAAAGTTAATTCTACTTTTAAAAAATTAATAGAAAGTACTAGATCTAGTTTAGAAAATTATGTAGAACAGAGTAAAGAATCTAAAGAAGTTAAACCTGAACCTGAGCAGAAAGAAGCCCAAATTACTAAGGATAATTCTAAACCTGTACAACCATCTAACAGGTCTAGTGTAGGGTTATTTGGTGAACCAGAGCAAGGTGAATTTAATGTAGATGATATTATTCCTGCTGAAGATGAATCTCCTCAATTACAAGCTGAATTGCAGGAAATTAAGAAAGGTAAAATTGCAGATGCTTTAATTAATAATGATTCAGATGAAGCACAAAGAATTGCTACCCTAGATCCTAGTATATTTAGAGAAGAATTAGAAGCTGATCCTGAAGTATTGGAACAAGCTAGGAGATCTTATTTAGAATTGCAGGATCTTCCAGATACTATGAAGGATCAAATATCTACCTTTGTAGAAAACAGTGGGGTTACTTTTGAAATTAGAGAAAACCCTACAGCTTCCAATGAAGTTACTTCTGGTGTTAATCCTAAAGCTGAAATAGAAGAAGCTCAATCTTATAATAGTGTATCTACTGAAATTGTTAATGATTTAGTAGAATATGAAGGTAGTGTTGAGACTAAAGGTACTGATATACACCCTAAGATTGTAATGAACCATAGCAACCAAGATTTTGTGGATTGGGCTACTCAAGGTATATCACATAAAGGTAAACAGGTACAATATATTCTAAATGATACTAAATTTGCTGATAGTAGAGCTAGAGAAATATTTAATAGAAAGAAAACTGGCCAAACTATATCTGATGTAGATGAAAAATACATGGTAGATAATCTTGGTATTAGTGTTACTATACCAGATGCTCCAGGAATTATCACTAATTTATATGTAGTAAGACCTAAAGGGGATCAAATAGCTGCTGAAGCTGAAAGAGATTTAAGAAGATCTATTATTAATAACTTATTACAAGATCAACCAGCTTTTGGTACTATACAAGGACAGTATGGTGGTGATTTATACATGTCAGAAGCTGATGATGTATCTATTGTTAATATACCTGATTTTAGAAATAAGAATGTACAGGATATAGAATTCATGTATGTTAATGGTGAAGGTTATTTAAATGATGCAGATACTAGACAACCTACTAAACATAATAAATTTCTTAAAACCCAAGTATTACTTAAAGCTAATAAGAAACCTATGGCTGGAGCTTTATTTGTAACTGTAAATAAAGCTAATGGGGATATATTCCCACTTAAAGTCAATATAAGAAACTTTACAGATAATGAAGTTAGAGCTGTAGGTAATTTATTAATTGATATAGCTAAACCTCAATCTGCTGAAGATAAAACTAATACTCTTAATAAAACAGTTCCTGAAACTATATTAAATCTGTTATCACAAGAAGATAGAGACTTCTTAGGCAAATCTCCTAAGTATAAAGATGTATTATCCTTCTTAGTATATGAAGGAGACAGAAGCAAGTCTAATCCTATTACTCAACTATTAGTTAAAAATAGTAAAATCATATTTGGAGATAATACATTAAATGTGAAAGATCCAGTTGATATGACTGAAAAGTTACCATTATTAAGAGAGTTCTTAAATACTTATAAAACCAGAAGTGTAGATCTTAGAAGATTACAATCTGATAAAAGATATAAAGCTCATATTATTAATAGTGGTATTATAACTACTAACGCTAATATAACTAATAGTAATAGTTTATTTACTGCTACTAACTTAACACAAACTTATAAAGATGTAAATGACAGGATAGCTAATAGATTTAGATCAGCTACTTTATATGTAAATAAAAACTTAGCTAATCCTCAACAGGATTTTAAAGTTAATCAAACTTCTAATACACAAAAATCTTCTAAAGTATTGGATGTAAATAAAAAACAATCTAACTTGCAAGTATCTCCTGATGTAGTAAATAATACTACTAGGAATCAGAAACAATCAGAAGAAATTGTAAATAAAGTTAATAATATGAATTTACCTAATCCAATAAAACAAAATAATATAGATGTAAATGCTAATAAAGCTAGAATGAATAAATTAGCTAATAAGCTTGTAGCTAATATTAATAAGAAAGTTAATGAAAATAAGGAAGAAAATAAAGATAACTGTAAAGGAAATAACTAATGGCTTGTATATATAAAAGTAAATTAAATCCTAATACAGATTCTCTACTATATACAAGATTAGTAGAGAATTTTTCTACAGAGGAAGAAGTAAATCAATGGTTTGCTTATACTGAAACACCAGAATTTATTGAAAAATTTGGTGATTGGAAAGCTGATTTCCTTAGAGAAGGTGATGCTAAATTACTCAATAAAGATCAAGTTAATGAAATAGGTGAACCTGAATTACATGTAAACCAATATGGTTATCCTTATTTTATAATGAAGGATGGTAGAAGAGAATATCTAGGTAGAAAGATATTAAACTTACCACATAATGTTAGAGAAGCTTTAATTCAATCTTCTTTATTTGAAATATTTGGAGATAATATTGGTAGTCCTGACGCATCCATTTTAAGGAATATTAATATAGATGTTGTATTCAATAATACCGATGAAGGAAGTATTCAACAATCTTTAGGTTATAATCAAGTAGATGTAAATGATTTAAAAAGATTAGTCAAACAAAGGATTAATCAAATGGGAATCAAAATTACTGAAAGAGAAGAAGATTTTGATCCTGAAACTGATGTTGATTATGATGAAGTAGAGAATACTAGCGCATACGATGCTTCTAGTTATGAAAGAAATAGTAAAGATAATGCTTCTGCTAATATGAAATTCTTCCTATCATTTATACCTGAAATGAGTATAGATGAAGATGGTAATTTCCAAGTACTACAGAAAAAAGAGGATTTAAATGGTGAGAAGTTTTATTATTTTTCATTTTATCCATTTGATCAGATATATAATAAATTTCAGACTAGTTTAGCTGATATGGCTATTACCTATAATCAAGGTAATATCAGATCTATATTTCCCCAAATGATTGAGAAATTATTACAGGATCATCCTAGAGATGCTTCTGTAAAATATGCTACTATCATGTTGGAAAATATGGATGAGTATAAACAAAATGAATTTGTTCAAGCATTTTTATTACACAAACAAAACTTTGATACTAATCTTTATAGTACAGAAGATGGAGTTAAACATACTACATTTCAATCTGATAGATCAGTAACACCAGCTAAAAAGATAGCTAATGGATGGAATGCTAACTTTGCTAAAACTAAATTAATTAGTAAAGTTGATGGGAAATTAGCTTTTAAAAAAGATCTAGCACAAAAGTTAAATGAAAGATATATAACTTTTTTAAATGAAATAAGAGGACATCAAGGTAAACAATATCCTACTCAAGAAATTAATAAGATAATGATGGATAGTGTAAGTAGATTACATGACTATCTATTATATATTGGAGTAGATATTAGTAATGAAGGTTTAAGTGAGTTTATATATAATCCTGAAAGTAGTGATGATATACGTAATTTATTCACTGCTGTAGATAATCTTAAATATGTATTTCAGGATATATCAACTTTAAATAATAATGATGTAATAAAAGATAATCAAGTTCAGAATATATTATTATCTACTAAAAAAGGATTTCCTGGAACTAGATTAAGAAGATTAGCTGAATCCGAAGCTAGGTTTAGAAAAGATTTAGCTGAAAATACTGTAATGGGTTCTGAAGGTAAGAAATATTGGATATATTCTTATCCTTCATATTTATCCAATAAAATACTTAGATTAAAATTAGATCCTCAAAGTGAACTACCAAGTAATACTGGATTTTATCAGAACAGTATTATATTAAATAAATTTAGAAATAATGATACTGAATTTATCAATAATTTCAAACTATTAACATTCGGTAATTTTAGGAAAGAGAATAGTGGAGATGAAGGTACTGATAATAAAGGAATTACTTTTACAGATCAATTAACTGACCAGATTAATAAAACTCTAGGTATTAAGAAAGGAGATAATGAAGTTTCTGTTTATTATACTCCAACACCAGCTGATAAAGGTAGATTACTTGAATTAGCTGGAATGCCTTTTTATGATACTAGAGATCAGAATCTAAATATCAGTAATGAAACAACTAATATAATGGCTGGTTACATTCTTGATGAATTATCCAGAATTAATAATGAATTAGTTTTATTAGAAGATACCGAAGCTAATAAAACTAAATTGTACAAAGATTACCATTATAGATTAGATGGTAAAGGTAAACCATATTACTTTGATTCTGATGGTAAACCAGTAGGAAATGCTTTTAAAGTATTATTATTTCCTGAATTTAGTCCATTTAAATTAAATGATAATCTTAAAAGTTTATTTACTAACAATAAATTAAATGTAACTAATGAAGAGTTTATAAATAATCCGATTGTAAGAGAAACTATTAATAATGCATTAATTGATACTATTGAAAGTAATAAAATTCAGTTAATCAATAATAAAGCTCTAGCTATTGTTGATGGACAATTAACTTTTCCTGTATTGGATAAGAGAATATCTGATAGGTATTTAACTGATAGTAATAACAATCAATCAGCTGCTATTGAAAGAGCTGTAAGTGACTATGTTATTAATAGTATGATCAGTAATGTAGAGTTTAGTAAAGTATTTGGTGGTGATTATGCTTTCTATAAAGATTTAGTAGATTTAAGTAAACGTTATCCTGCTACTTATACTGATGGTATTCAATTAAATCTTAGAGATGGTGATCCAGCTAACTATACAATGGCTGTATTACCTAATATTAAAATTCCTTCACACACACTTAAAGAAATTCAAGATGTAAATCCTAGATTAGCTAGTGCTTATGCCAATGTCAATGCTACTGATGCTCAAGGTTGGATTACTTTAGATAGATGGAAATTTGTAATGGAAAGATCCAATCATTGGAATCCATCTTTTGAAGAAGCTTACCAAAGGTTTAAGACTAATACCCAAACCAATGATGATTATAAATTAGCTGCACAACCTATTAAAGGTGTATTCTTTAGTACTGATAATGGAATACCTACTTATGTTAAGTATTCTGCTGCTGTATTAATTCCTGATGCTATTAAAGGTACTTCTTTAGGTAGGTTACATGACCAAATGGTATCTCAAGGAGTGGATGAAGCTGTAGTTGTCGATGGTATTAAAGTAGGAGCTATTGTACCTTCTGATGCATTGAATGATAATGGTAAACTTAAAGATAATTTTAATCTAAATACAGTTCAATTAAGAAATACTGATTATAAGATTCAACAGGATTTAAGACCTAAAGGATTTAAAAATACATTAATAGGTAGTCAAATCAAAAAGATTATTCTATCTAACCTTAAACTAGATCAATATTATGGTGATTTAACTGGTGAAGAATTAGCTAATCAATTTAGTGAAGTATTATCGGATTTATCAAATAAAGGTTTACAAGAATTAATTAACAGTGCTGGTATAGACCAAGATGGTAATATAGTAGATAAATCTAAATTAACTTCTAGAATAATTGAATCTTTAGAAGAAAGAGGTAATATATCTTCTAACTTAATAGATGCACTTAAAAAGGAGTATGACTATGATTACATAGCTAACTATAGACAGAAGATACAGAATACTGTAATGTCTATAATCAATCAAGCTACAGTTAAAATTAAGTCTAATGGTGGTTCATTTATTCAAATGAGTTCTTGGGGAATAGATGAATTTGAAGCAGAAGATATTGGAATTAAATGGTTAGGAGATAATAAACCTTCTAACTTAAAAGCACCTAGAATAGTAGATGGTAAATTTCATCCAGGTCAAGTATTTATATCCAGTAACTATATAGCTAAATATATTCCTAATTGGAAAGATATTCCTTCTAAAGATCTTAAAAAGATTATAGACAAAAAATTATTAAACTTAATTGGATACAGAATACCTAACCAAGGTATGTCATCTAATGATTCCTTGGAAGTAGTTGGAATATTACCTGAAAGTTATGGTGATGTTATTATACCTTATATGGATATTACTACTAAGACTGGTAGTGACTTTGATATAGATAAAATGTATGTAATAGCACCTAATGCTAGACCTGTATATAAGAATAAAAAAGATCTTATTAGTGAGCTAATGCAATTAGAGGAAGAAGATTTATTGCAAATATTAACACAAGACTCTTCTTTTAGTTATGATTATATCTACAGTCTTACTCAAATAAATCCTAAAAAAACTAAACAAAATTTAGCTGAAGAGATTATTAATGAAGGATTATATAATTTAGAAGTGGGTGCTGTAACTCCTGTAATAGATAGATTAGAATATATCACTTATAATAAATCTAAAAAACCTTCTGAACAATCTAAGAGAGCTGTAGAAAATAGAATGATTGAGTTAATGAGGATGATACTTGAAAGCCCATTAACTTATGAAGCTATGATGTCTCCATTAGATAGTAATGAACTTAAAGATGATTTAGATTATCTACATGGTAAAGAAGTAACTCAAGATTTAGGTACTCAATTCTTTAGTCCTACTTATCAATTACAAAAGAAGTTTGATAATATGGGTGGTAAGTCTGGTATTGGTATTACTGCTAATCAATTAACAGACCATACTTGGACACAACTAAAGAAGATATATCATAATTCACCAATTGGAGTAGGTCATACAATTGAAGGTAATCAATTAACTACAGATTTTAGTCAAGAGTTTGATATTAATAATGAATATAAAATCACTGATGTATTATCATGGTTCTTAACAGCTTATGTAGATATTGCAAAAGACCCTTATGTAAGTAAAGGTAATCATAATGAATATACAGCTAATACTACATTCATGTTAATTAGAGCTGGAGCACCTATTAAATTTATAAATAGATTAGTAGGGCAAGAAGGTATTAAAGAACTAGCTAAAATAGACAGCTTGGATAAATCCAGAGTATCTACCCCATCTTTCACATCATTAAGGGAAAGAGCTATTCAATCTTTAACAGAGAAATATACTTTAAACTTTGAGTTAGCTAATGGTTTAGGTAAAGAAAATTTAACTGAAAAATTAATAGACGCTAGTGATGAAGACAGGAGTAAAATCATTCAAAAGTATCAAGATAAATTAGAAAGAGATATTCTTAAACCTGTTAGAGATGAAGCTTGGTTATCCAGACAAATAGAATACATTGATTTGTTTTTAGAGTATAAAAAGGTAGGAGATGATTTATCTGCTTCTGTATTAGCTAGTAAACAAGATGTTAATGGTGGTGGTAAAGATGGTATATCAGCTTTAGTTGATTATAACAGAGTAGAAGAAGTTAGACATACTGGTAGTATTATAGGGTTTGACAGTAAATTCGATAATACTTTCTTAGGAACTGCTTATGGAAATTCTACATTGTTAGCATTAAATATAATGGATCAACTATTTATCACCTCTAATAATGCTTCTAATACTTTATACGATAATATACAAAAGTTAATTGATTATAGAAAAATAGGTCTTACTGATGAAAAGTTAGGATTTGAGTTAGAAAAATCTTATTTTGCACACATATTAGGTCAATCAGCATTTAGTAGAAATAAATCTGAGATTGAAAGTATGTTTAAAGGTGATAATTCTATGTATGATAGAGTTGTAGCTGCTAGAGTAGAATTACCAGATAATTATTTCTTGAGTAAACTTGACATTAATACTTCTAAAGGATATAAGTTTGTAGTAATGGATAGTACTAAAAATAATTCTCCAGAAGCTTTAAATGAAATTAGTAGATCTTGGCAAGAATTATTGGAACATCCTGAAAGCAAATACAGACAATTAGGTGAAGATTTAATTATATACTCATTTTATCAAAGTGGATTTAGAAGCAATATAGGATCTTTCTTTGAACATATTCCAGTAGATAAGTTAAAAGATATGGTAGAACCATATATTAATGAAGCTAAAACAGGTTATGCAGGAGGTGATGTAGGTTTATTATCATTTATAGATAAATTCTTTAGACATAATTGGAATAATGACAGAATAGTATCTAAAGTATCTGGTAAAGTTAGAACTAATGGTACATTGTATGTTAAGAGAACTACAAGTAAACCTTATGTTAAAACTGAAACAGAAACTTTCAATGGGACTGATTATGTAAAAACTGTTAGATTATGGAAACATGCTGGATATGTATTAAAAGATGGTGAATTTAATGGTTCAATATTTATTCCAGTATCTAAATTAGGATTTAGTGAGGAAGGTAATAACATCTATGAATATTCCAGTGATATTAGATTAGGCGGTTTAAGCACTATTCCTTCTAATAATATTGGAATAGATTTAAATAGAAGAAAACAAATGTTAGATGATATTGACAAAGCTATAATGAATGGAACTATGCAGAGATATGATGCTATTAATACTACTGTATCCTACATTAAATATATTCAGAATAATAATAGGAATGCATATAAAGATTTAAATAAAGGTTTAGGAGAAGGTCAAGCTAGTACTGAATGTTAATAAGTATAATTTATGAAATGTAATATACGATACAAAGGAAGTTTATATAATGAAGAGGATGCTGCTAAAGTAGTGTCCTATCATTATTTAGTAGAAGATAATTTAATTAATTCATCTGAAGGTTCTATTAGTAAAAAAACAAATAGGTTAGAGGTAGATCCTGATAGAGAATTGGTTGCTAAAGAAACTATTAATAAAATTAATAATCAGTATGGGTTAGGTACTAAAGTAGTTACTCTACAAGAAGATTTAGGTATTGTAGATATTAATGTTAATCCTATTTCTGGAAGTATTATAGGTAATGAAAATTCAGGTGAAAATGATTTTGGATTAAATGAAACTACACAATATCAAAGATATAGTATTGGATTAGGTAATCTAGATGAAGAAACATTAGATAACTTTAATAGAAAAGCTAAT
>JACYYJ010125671.1_pt1 | contig 72003 bp, 69 predicted proteins | sample 8236861 | NCBI WGS metagenome assembly JACYYJ01 (sample SAMN14103086, study PRJNA606662) | landfill metagenome | isolation source: landfill solid waste | place: India:New Delhi, Okhla landfill site | collected 2017-11-05
TTTGACTACGCTCAGTCAGAAGGTTGTTCGGATTTTCCTTCTTCCTATTTAGTTATGTCCCAGCTTCTTCTATTCCGCCATTTCTTTTGTTTGAAAAATATATCTTGAAAATAGTAAAAGAATCAATGAGAGACCCAGGGTAATGGCTGATGCCATCCACAATTCATTTGGAATAGAGCCTTCAGTAAGCATAGTCGTTATATGCTCACTAATACTATTTGGTAACCAGGGTAAACGAAATGAAAAAATTTGGTTCAACACTGACATCGCCATTATTGTTATAACTGTTGATGTTAAGACAAGTCCAGGTACCTTCATCATTGTATTATAAAAAACAGTGAGCGTGACAACAAATATGAGCCAAACAAAGTAGAACAAGAATAAACTGAAGAATTCAATAATTGTAATTTCACCAAATAATAAATTTACATAATACCAACTTGCAAGCATTCCTACTAAATAAGAGACAAATACTAATAAAAGCTTGGCACTCCATTTAGCCAAAATATAAGTTACATAACGGACTGGCTTAACTAGAATAAGTTCTGCAACGCCACTTTTTCTTTCACCTGCGATAACACCCATTGTAATGGCTATTACTACTAACACGCCGAGCATACTCATTTGAGTGAGACTCATCATAATTGCCATTTCTGGTTCTGTTTCAGGTATATCAATAACTGCTCCATCTGGTAAGCCACCAACCGCTTGGATAATTTGTGGTAAATAATATGTAGATAATGGGTCCATAATACAGAACAATATAAAAACAAGTGGAACCCAGATCCATTTATAACTCCGCCAATCTTCCAATAACTCTTTCATAAAAATTGTCTTCCATTGCATTAGCTTTGCACCACCTTCATAAACAAATCCTCAAGAGATGTTCGACTTAATTCAAACTTTACTATAGGCCAATCTTCTTGCACTGCTTTTGTTAAAATCTCTGCACGGGCTCTAGCAATATCATTAACAAAAATATGAAGTTCACCTTTCTCAAGTACGATCGTATTCACAGATTCTAGCCTTTCGATTTTGTCCACATATTTATTTGCACTATCGCGCAAGCTGAGCTCAAACTTAGGTGATTGATGTCTCTTTCGCAGATCATCGATAGATCCTGATTCTAGTATTTCACCATGATGTAATAATAATAAATCATCACAAATTTCTTCTGCATCCCCTAAGATATGAGTGGAAAACAAAATAGTTGTTTCTTCCTTCAATTCTTCCATCAGTGTAAGTACTTCACGCCGACCAATTGGATCTAGTGAGGATACTGGTTCATCCAACATGAGAAGCTTCGGCTTATGCATCATCGCTTGTGCAATTCCAAGTCTTTGTTTCATTCCACCTGAATATTTGCCAATTCTTTGATTTTTCGCATCATCAATTGCTACTTTTTTTAATAATTCTTCGGCTCTTTCATTGGCTTCTTTTTTGGAAAGGTAGGCAAGCTCGCCGACATACATTAAAAATTCCTTACCTGACATCCATGAATGAAAAACTGGATATTGAGGTAAATAACCAATAGAATACCTAATATCATTTAGAGCATTCTTCTCTTGAAACTTGATCGAACCATTACTAGGCTTTAATAATCCGGAAAGCATACGTAATGTTGTTGTTTTTCCAGCGCCATTTGGCCCTAGTAAAGCAACACATCTTCCCTTATTTAATTCAAAGCTTATCCCTTTCACTACTTCTTTACCTTTAAAGACCTTTTTTAATTGCTCCACCTTTATAACCGACATGTTATGACTGTCTCCTTCCAACAATGAAATATAAGATTGGACCGATAAAAGTGAGAAAAACAATAATTACTGCCCATATAGGTTTAGGACCATTTGTGTCATCCGCCTTTATAAGTGAAATAATTGCAATAATCATTAAAATCAATTGAATAAGTATAAGTGGAGCAATAATAGGGAGGAATTCTACCAGATCTTCTATCGAACCATTAGTGAAATCTTGCATAAAGACTCACCTCCTAATCCTTGTTACGTTTAAGGTGAATAAAAGGTTTCAAAAAAGTGATACGAATGGTTAACACAATGAAATAAAGCTTGGTATGTCACCAAGCTCCAATATTTTATCTATTTGTCCTTCTTATTGGTAATGTACAGCAACGAAATGCTCCACCAGATTTGATTATCTCTGAAAACTCTACCTCTATAACCTGATAACCCCTGGCACGTAATTCAGAGTTAACATTTTTATTTTCAGGAAGAGAAATCACTGTTTTATTACCAATCGAAAAGACATTGGTACCAAGTGTAAACTGTTCATCATCCGAAACTTCGATTAGATCATACATTTCCATTAATCTATCCAGTTCTCTTTGTTTGAATGCTGATGTATATATTAAACCTTCTTTCTCACTGAGCAAATTAAATGCGCAATCTAAATGGAGAATGTCTTCACTAATCGGTATAGGCATGAGTTTCCTATCTTGAATTATTTCCTGAAGAGCATCGACAGCTTGATAGGTGGTCCTTTCGCTAATACCGATCCATACTCTATCTCCCGCAAGTACTACATCTCCTCCTTCAATGGAAGGGGTAGTTAATTTCATGTAATTAAAATTTCTATTTTTCAAAAATTCTTCTAGGAGCTCGACTTCATGTTCCCTTATTTCACTCCCCATCTTCGATATGTAAACCGTATCATCAATTGTAAAGCCTATATCACGTGTAAAAACTTGTTCATTTAGTTCTTCTTTAGGATCAATGGATAGCACCTTAACGCCATGTTCCTCTAGGGTTCTCACAAATTGCTCATGCTGTCTATTGGCAATTTCTACATCTATATTCTCGTCTTTATAAAATTTTTGTGTTTCATTTATAACATTTGTAATTCTCATATAGGTTGGTGGGCACACCATTACTTTTTCTAATACGTCGAATTCATTTTGTTGAAATACCAAATCTAGCGCCCCCTCTGTTGTAAGATAATAAAATCATGCTTTTATTATACCAAAAAATGATACTTTCATTCTTTATAGTTTGTTTCTATTCCAGACAGAATCCTTCAGGAAAAAGGTGGGTACATTTTCTAACAAATTCATTTCACCCTCTCTTTTTCGATGCTACTCTTGAGTTACAATAAAAAATGGAGGGATTTACATGAAACGAAAAAGAATGAAAAACCCTAATTTTTTTACCTTTGTCATTTTAACCTTCAAAGTCATATTTCAATAATGTTTGCATAAAATGAAATAATACTATTAAACAAGCACGGTCGACTTTCCTATCTAGTCTATCGTGCTTCCTTTTGTTATGTAATATATTGCATTAAACTCAGATTCCACAAACCCCAATAAAAAACTCTAGCCGTTTCTGGCTAGAGTTTTAATTCCTTCTTATGCTTTTTTCACCACAATATCATTGTTCTCAAAGACAATTTTTAATTTCTTGACTTCTTCCTCCTCAAGAACAACATCTGTGATTCCATCTTCTACTTTATCTTGGATAACACGTCGTAATGGTCTTGCACCAAAACGTGGATCATAGCCTTTATCCGCGATATATTGTTTGGCTTCTTTAGATATAGTTATATCTAAATCTTGGTCTTTGAGGTGTTCTTCTAGTTCAGCAATCATTAAATCGACAATCGCTAATAAGTTAGCTTCTGTCAACTCATTAAAAGGAATGATTGCATCGAAACGATTTAAGAATTCAGGTTTGAAATAATCACTTAAATTTTCAAGTGTTGATACTGCTTCATTGTTGTCACTATTAAATCCGACAGTTATATTTTTCACACCTGTTCCTGCATTACTTGTCATAATAATCACCGTATCTTTAAAGCTTACGGTTCGACCATGACTGTCTGTTAAGTGACCATCCTCCATAATTTGTAGGAACATATTCTGCACATCTGGATGTGCCTTTTCAATCTCATCAAGCAATATTAAGCTATAAGGATTGCGGCGGACCTTTTCTGTTAATTGTCCAGCCTCTTCATGACCTACATATCCTGGTGGCGAACCAATAATTTTGGAAACGGCATGTTTCTCCATATATTCACTCATATCAAGGCGAATCATGGCATCCTTTGTACCAAATAATTCTTCAGCGAGTGCCTTGGTTAATTCTGTTTTACCTACACCAGTTGGACCAACGAATAAAAAGGACCCAATTGGACGACCTTTTGCTTTTAAGCCTGCTCTACTTCGACGAATGGCCTTAGCTACTTTATTGACAGCTGTTTCTTGTCCTATTACTTTTCCCATTAGGTTTTGTGCTAGATTTTTCATCTTAGACTGTTCATCTGATTGAATTTTCCGCACAGGAATTCCTGTCTTTTCTTCTATTATTTGTTGAATATCCTCAATAGAAACGACAGCTTTTGGTGATTCTGTTTGTTCTTCTAGTTTTTTCTCTAATTTAATCTCTTGGTGGCGTAGATTTGCTGCTCGTTCATAATCCTCTTGTTCTGCTGCCTCCATTTTTTCTTTGGCAATTTCATCAAGTCGTTGCTGTAATGAATCATGGTCTGTTTCTGCTACCGCTAGGTTTAAACGAGCCCCAGCTTCATCAAGTAGATCAATTGCTTTGTCAGGTAAGAAACGATCTTGAATATAGCGTTTAGATAGTACTACTGCAGCGCGAAGTACTTCATCTGGATAGCTAACTTTATGGTAGTTCTCATATCGTTCTTTCAACCCTAGCAAGATTTGCTCAGCTTCTTCCATGCTAGGCTCTTTTACGATAATTGGCTGGAATCTACGTTCAAGTGCTGCATCCTTTTCAATTTTTCGATATTCTTTCAAGGTAGTAGCTCCAATTAATTGAAGCTCACCACGTGCTAATGCTGGCTTTAGGATGTTTCCTGCATCCATTTGAGATCCTTCAGCAGTTCCTGCCCCAACTAACAAATGAATTTCATCAACAAAAAGAATAACATTTTGACGTTCTTGCAACTCTGATACAAGTTGTTTCATTCTTTCTTCAAATTGTCCTCGAACCCCTGTATTAGCTACAAGAGATGCGACATCAAGGATATAGATTTCTTTATTTAAAAGCTTAGCTGGAACATTTCCTTCCACAACCTTTAGTGCTAATCCCTCAGCAATTGCTGTTTTCCCAACACCAGGTTCACCAATTAGTACAGGATTGTTTTTATTTCTACGATTTAATGTTTCTATTACACGCTTCACTTCATTATCACGCCCAATAACAGGATCAATTAAACCTGCTCTTGCTGCATCTGTTAAATTTTTACCAAGTTGATCTAGTAACCCATTTCCGTTAGATCCATTCGTCGTATAAGTACTGGAAGTTGCCTTATGAGAACCACTTGCTCCTCCTGCAAAGAAGCCTTCAAATCCTTTGTCTCCAAACATTCCAGATGGATTTTGTGCTTTGTTTTGTATTTCTTGAAAGCATGTCTCACATACATGCAAGGATTGTGTTTGGTCATTAAATCGAAGGCTTACATTAATTGTTGCTTGACGAATACCACAATGCTGACATTTCATCATTCATTCCTCCTTCAATTTTAAAGGTCAATTTGACTTTGACTATATTTGACCTTTATGTAACTCATATTATACTTTGACCTTTTTTGACTTTCAAGACTTTTGCTCAAATTTTTTTCTTTAAATTTAAAAAACAAAAACCAACCTACTATAGTAGATTGGCTCTATTGATTAAGTATCTATATTTTATATAACAACTCCAAAAGGGATAAAAATAAAGGCTAATGCTAAAATTATTGACCAAATCACTTCTTTTAGCATTGTATTCCTCCTAGTTAGCTTTTTTTCTATCATAGCATAACCGTATCCATAAATATCTCATTTCCATAAAACATTACAAACAATTTACATTTAACCGAGCTCTACGACTAATTCTATCTATTAATGTTAAAGTCCCGCTTTATTGAAAAAATTAACTATGTTAAAATAAACGTATCCTGGTATTAAGGAGTTGTTTTATATGGTCAAAATTAACCTTTTACATCATAACAAGAAAAAAATCCCAATGACAGTAACAAAATTAACGATATTCAAACAGGCCAAAATATTAGATGCTATTAGTAAAAACAATCAATATTACACAGTGATTTTTTATAAGAATAAGTGTATAAATGGTAAGAAAACTACCGAAGTAAGAAGGAACAGCTTTTTAGCTACTGCATACCGTTATGGAACTACTTACAATGCTACACACCCTCTCACTGAAGCTTTTGTATCCACTATTCAAAACTATCGCACCATTTCATTCAATCAAATGTTTCAAAAACTAAAAGATAAATATAACGATAACGAAATGCTATATATACTATCCATGTTCGACAACTTTATTAATGAGAAGAAGATTCAAGCACTTTGCAAAAAAGTTTTCTACCAATATAGACGAAATGGACAACTAAAAAAAGCGTTTAGTACCCTCATAACTTATGCACAAGTACGACCTCATGATCGATTTGCAAGTGACATGATCCATCACATAGATTTTCAAAAATATAAAGTTCTGTATGATGAAATGACAGATCTTTCCTTCGATAACGACGCCCTTTATCTAGAAGCAAAGCTTTCTCAACAACAATTATCTACTACCCAATTTAACCGTGTGATACGATTATTACAAAAAGAAGACAGAGTTTTTGATATACTTTTTGCTAACTATGATCATATCCTTCAAAATCTGCCTCCTATTAGCATTTCAGCTATAGAGCAATTCGATACATTAATCGAAGACCTATTACCTGATGACTGCATCATTTCGTTGTGGGAGAAGCTCCTTGAACACGATCCTAGCTGCTTAACGATCTACAATAAACTCGAATCAAAACAAGCATACACCACCATCGTCCATCATCTAATAAAGCAAAAAATAGCAATACCTCTTGATTTGTTAGTAAATGCTATACACCAAATGAATGGAAAACAGCTGTCGCGATACACAGAGGAGATATTTCCTTTGTTAAGTGAACTTATCGAAGATTCGGCTCAATTAGAGCCATTAATCCATCATTGTATTATTAAGCTACTGCCCTTCTATTCGATCGAAGAATTAGTGGAAAAGCTTCCAAATACAAAGCTACCTATTGCGAGAAAACTATGTAAAATGGGCCAATATGAGAACAATCCTGATGAGCAACTCGCGTTAGGAGAATTATACTTTGAACTCGAGCAATACGAGAAGGCTATTCAGTGCTTTGAATGGGAAATGGAGTTAAATCCTGAAAATCCTAAATCACTACAATATTTACAAAAAAGCTATCAGGCTATCGGTGATAAAGAACAAGCCAACAATTATCAACAGCTCTTACTTAACATGCCTTCGTAATATATTGAGCTCCCATCAGTGGAGAGTTTTTCCCCACTGATGGCTTGTGCGCTTCGTGCTNNTTACCGTTCCTCTATACTTCTCCACAGTGTCATCGTTGCATAGGAACGGTAAGGCTTCCATTTCTCGCTCCAGCCTTGCATCCTATCACGGGTTGGCTTCTTTTCTAGATCATAATACTTCTTTAATGCATTTTGCACCCCTATATCTGCTACTGGAAAAAGATCTTTCCTACCAAGAGAAAACATGAGCCAATTCTGGGCTGTCCATGGGCCAATTCCTCTCAATTTCGTCAATGTTGAAATGACTTCTTCATCATTTTTTGTCTCGAAGGTAGAGAGATTAATATGACCTTGAACAACTTGTTTGGCAGTATCAATGACGTATTCTGCCTTTCTTCTACTAAATTGCATTGCTTGCAGCTTTTCGTATGGAATCACTGCAACCTTGTCTGGTTCCGGATAAAACCATGTGTCTTCTACTTTTTCTCCATATGTTTTCACAAATCGCTCAGTTAAAGTTTGGGCAAAAGACATATTTAATTGCTGGTGGATTATTGTTTTCATTAGATTGCTAAACAAATCAAATTCCTTTACAAGTGGTGTATAAGGATATTTCTTAAATAATTGCTTTAGGTCAGTCTGTTCAAAGAATTTTTGAATTGCCTGTAAATCCTCATCCCATGCAAAGATTTTTTTAACTTGTTCCAATACCGTCGCCTTTTGTTCCTCTTGACTTCCTTCCAATAGAAAGCTCGGTTTCTCCGTCGTACCTAGGGAGGTGACCTTTACTAATGTATTTTTATTTTTTACTCTGAGAGGAATTGTAATTCTTCGCTCCAATTTATTAATATTGTTTAGTGGATCCATAGCCAAACGCATAAGTATGTAATCAAAATCATAAGATGATGTTAGATCAATTTGCTCTTTCCACATTACAGACACACCTTTTCCTTTTTCAGTATTTTCTTTCCATTATGGTATAATCAAACCAAATACACAACAATAAAAATAGGTGGTTACAATGAAAAAGCAATATTATGCCATAATTGACATCGGTTCGAATACTATGCGCTTAGTTATCTATCTACGAGAAAAAGGTGGTCGGTTAAAAGAGGTTGAAAATGTAAAGGCAGTAGCGAGACTTCGAACATTCTTGGATACAAACAACCAATTAACAAATGCTGGGATAGATAAGCTCATCATGACATTACTTAGCTTTAAGCATGTATTGGCTACTTATGATTTAAAAGAGATCGTATGTGTTGCTACAGCTACAATTAGACAAGCTGAGAATCAACAAGATATTCAAGCAATTGTGAAGGAAAAAACGAATCTTCATATGCGCATTTTATCTGAAAAGGAAGAAGCCTTCTATGGTTTTCTAGCTGTAGTAAACTCTACTTCTATTGAAACTGGTATTACCGTCGATATTGGTGGTGGTAGTACCGAAGTCACTTATTTTAGAAAAAGAGAACTAGTCGAATCACACAGCTTCCCATTTGGAGCATTAACTCTTAAGGAATTTTTCCAGAAGGATATTCCCACTTACGAAGAGCTTGAAAAACTTCATCATTTTCTAAGTAAGGAATTCCATCATCTGCCATGGTTAGTTGGAAAAGAAGTTCCGTTAATTGCTATTGGTGGAAGTGCTCGGAACCTTGTGCAAATCGAACAAAATCTGAAAAAATATCCGCTAGCAGGACTCCATCAATATAAGATGTATGATACAGACATCCAAACAGTTAGTCATTATTTAACCTCACGGAACAAGGAAGAACTATTAAAAGTAGAAGGATTATCGAAGGACAGAGCAGACATTATCATTCCTGCTATAGAGGTTTTCCATACACTATATCAAACCATCCAAGCAGACTGCTTTATTCTCAGTAGGAAAGGATTACGAGATGGTGTATTCTTTGAGCAATTGTCAAAGGAGATGGGGTCTCTACTCTTCCCTAATGTGTTGGAAGATAGCATTCAAGAATTAATTAATGATTATAACCTTGATCCAAAGCAAATCATTCATGTCCAATACCTTACTCGTAGGCTATTTCACTATTTGAAGGACAATGGTGTAATCCATCTTAGCAAGAAAGATTGGTCTTTATTAAAACGAGCGAGCTATTTGTGTCATTTAGGAGAATATATTGATGCAGAAGCAAGTGCTCAGCATACGTTCTATTTACTTGCAAACCGTACGATTGATGGGTTAATGCATCGCGAGCGATTAATGATTGCCTTGATTGCATCCTATAAAAATAATACGTTATTCAAACAATTTATAAAGCCATACAAAACATGGTTTCTAAAGGAAGAACGTAAAAAGCTTCGTCATCTTGGAGCTATATTAAAATTTACTTATTGCTTAGATGCTACGAGAAGACAGATTGTTACTGATTTATCGATAACAAGAAAGCAAGATAGATTTATATTTGAGCTAGAGTGTATAGGTGATTGGTCACCAGAGGAATACCAGGCAGAAAAACAAAAAAAGCATCTCGAGAAAATAGTGAAAACAGATATTGAATTAATCTTCAAGCCAAAATTGTAAAGAATTAATTTACATGAAATTAACATAGCATTAACAAAAATTCCTTTTCATAGCGTTATGATAGAAAAGTAATGGTGAGTCTATCATCTCATTAACCACTACTAACAAATGTTCATAGTTCACGAAAAAGGAATGATTTGAATGGCTACAATTGAAACGAAAGAAGAGCTAGGTCATCCTACCTATTATAATAATAGAGAAATTAGCTGGCTTTCTTTTAATAGAAGAGTTTTAGGAGAAGCCGCTGATGAAAGTAATCCATTATTAGAACGTTTAAAATTCCTCGCCATCTTCTCATCTAACTTAGATGAATTTTTTATGGTAAGGGTGGCTGGATTAAAGGATCAAGTGAAGGCAGGATATAATCGGAAGGATAATAAATCTGGGCTAACACCTAAGGAACAGCTTGCTTATATTTCTTCCTTTAATCATGAGCTTGTTGAGGAACAATATGATATATATAAGCTACTTCACGATTCATTAAGTAAAACGAATATAAAGATTTTATCAATGGAAGATCTAACAGTTGAACAAATCAACATGTTAGAGATATATTTTGATGATCAAATCTTTCCAGTGCTTACCCCAATGGCTATCGATGCATATAGGGCATTTCCTATGCTCTTAAATAAGTCGATCAATTTAGCGGTTCGGCTTGAGGATTTATATGATCAAGCTGTTAAAACAGCTATAGTTCAAGTACCTGCATTACTGGATCGTTTTATCCAAGTAAATTCAGGACATGACTATATATTGTTAGAGGACTTAATCTGTTATTTTATCGGCAAATTTTTTAAAGGCTATCAAGTAAAATCAACAACTACTTTTCGCATTACTCGAAACGCCGATATGACTATACATGAGGAAGGGGCACGGGATTTATTAAAGGAAATTGAAAAGGAACTTAAAAAACGAAAATGGGGGGCGGCAGTTCGTCTAGAGGTCGATGCCCGTGCACAATGTCCAAAAATGATTGATTTTTTACTACATGTATTAGAAATCCATCATAAAGATTTATACGTGATAGACGGTCCCCTCGATTTGACCTTTTTATCTGATTTCTGCAACCATGTTAAAAAAGATTTTGATCAGCTAATTTATCAAACCTTAATCCCCCAGCCTCCCCAGGATATTTATGAAGACGAAAGTATCTATGATGCTGTACGTAGACGAGATGTATTCCTACACCATCCATACGAATCATTTGAACCTGTTGTAGATTTAATAAGCGAAGCAGCTACTGATCCAAATGTATTAGCAATTAAACAAACCTTGTATCGAGTAAGTGGCGACTCTCCGATCATTGATGGGTTAAAGCGAGCAGCGGAAATGGGAAAACAAGTGACCGTCCTTGTGGAATTAAAGGCACGTTTTGATGAAGAGAATAATGTTCAATGGGCAAAAGAACTTGAAAAGGCTGGATGTCATGTTATATACGGAATGATTTCCTTAAAAACACATAGTAAAATCACCTTAATTGTAAGACGAACCAATCAAAAAATTGAAAGAATCGTCCATTTAGGAACAGGTAACTATAATGATCAAACGGCAAAGTTTTATACAGATATGTCTTATTTAACGACAAAACGCAAATTTGGGATTGATGCTACTAATTTTTTTAATTATTTAAGTGGTTATACAGAAAAACCAACCTTTCATCATCTATCCATGGCACCATTTGATATTAGAAATGATTTGCTTCAATATATAGATACAGAAATTCATTATCAGAAACAATATGGTAATGGGAGAATCATTGCCAAAATGAATTCCTTAACAGATAAACCATTAATCCAAAAATTTTATGAAGCCTCTCAGGCTGGTATTCAAATTGATTTGATTATTCGAGGAATTTGCTGTTTAAAACCAGGCTTGGATGGAGTGAGTGACAACATTCAGGTAAGGAGTATTGTTGGACGGTTTCTTGAGCATAGTCGGATTTACTATTTCCATCATAATGGAGAAGAAAAACTGTTTCTTTCCTCTGCTGACCTTATGACTAGAAATATGGTAAAACGTGTGGAGATAATGTTTCCTATTTTTGAGGGGAGAATTAAATCAAGAATTTATCATATACTGCAAATTATGCTACATGATACAGCAAAAGCGCGCATCCAAGATAGTGATGGAAGCTATACTCATATTAAAGATCAATCCGCTGAGCCTATAATGGATAGCCAGTTAACATTATTTGATATGGCGTACAGAGTTTTAGAAGATGAAGAATAAAAGGACGGGGATTTTTGCACAAAAATCCCCGTCAATAGAAAATTATTCGAAACCTAGTACAGACTGTGGTAAAAGCTGTTTTAGCATTAAATCGTCTAAGCTTTTAAATTCATAGCCTTTCTTACGTAAATCATCAATAAGATAGCTTAAAGCATCCGCATTATCCTTAGATACAGTATGCATCAAAATAATGGCACCTGGGTGTATTTGTTCCATCACTTGATCGTAGGCATTCTTCCAGCCTTTTTCTGAGCCTTCATTCCAATCTACAAAGGCTAAAGACCAAAAAATATGTGTATAACCCAATTCGTTCGCCCATTGTAATGATTGCTCATTAAAAGTTCCTTTTGGTGGTCGTACATACTGAACATTGGCATCTTCTGATACCTTTTTAATTTTTTTCGTTAAAACCTCAAGATCTTCTGTAAATTCCTGCTTAGAAAGCTTCGTAAAATCTCGATGACCATCTGAATGATTTCCAATTGTATGACCATCGTCAAGCATTCGCTTCGTTAGCTCAGGCTGATCCTCTACATAATGGCCAGTCAGAAAGAACGTTGCTGGTGCATTCTTTTCCTTTAACACATCTAAAATTTGTTCTGTATATCCTGCCTCATAGCCATTATCAAAGGTTAAATAAACATGCTTATCTCCTGAGGGATCGACATAATAGCTATTATATTTCTCTAGAATCGGCTTATATTTTCCCACTTCTGGTTGAGTATGATCTGTTGTTTTTTTGTATCCCCAACCATAGCTATTGGCATAGGCCTGCAGTGGAAAAAAACTGAAACAAAATATTACCAATAAAATTACATAAGAATTTTTCATCCAAATCACCTTTTTTATTTTTAGCTTCCCGTGAACGGATGAAGTTATGCTTTTATCCTTTTATAATAATAATGGTATAATTACCAATTTACCCCTTTGGGAGGTATTGTAAAGTAACATAGTTCTTAACAGGAATAAAGGCACCTACCTCCTGCTTCGTTACATTCTGAATCACAATCTTTTTCTTTGTCCCTCTTAATTCAATATAAACCTCCCCAAAGGTTACTTCTCCTTTTTCTAGTAAAGCAGGAACATATGCAGCTAATTCACCCTTTTGACCCGCGGGAACCTCATATGTCTTACTTAATTTCGTATCTTCGCCAAACACAGTCTGGAAGGAAAGTGGTAAAGAATAACTTTTCTTTGCTTCTTTTAAAATAAGCTGCTTTATTTGGTCAGGCTTTTCTACTTTGGCAGTCAATCCACCATTTACGCGTTTTTCTTCTAACTGCTGATAATAAATCTCTTCATCATTTTCAACACTTTTATTTTCCACTTCATTTGTGTTAACTAATTGAAAATCCCACTTAATGTTTGATTTCTCCGATTCATAATTTAATGGCCAATGACCTAAATAAATATTGCCGCGATAACCTATAGAAAAGAAGGATGGTTTTATTTTCGTTTCATTCAGCATCTTGATTAAGCTCTCATTTTCGATCTTTATATCTTCATCATCCAATAATTTTTTAACCGATTTGTCTAATTTAACCTGTTTTTCTTTGTTATTTGATTGATGAAACGTATTCTCTTCCTTAATCGATTCAACATTTTCAGGTATTTTTTCTTTTGCCGTTACTAATAGTGGTGCACTAAGTGTCATTAAACAAAGCACAACCGTAAGCCCTATTTTCTCCATCGCTCTCGCCCTTTCGTTTTTTGCTTAGTTTGACAAAAGGATAGGAAAATTATACATTATTTGCTAAGTGGAATAATTTCTAGTTTTTCAGTAATGTCTACACAGTTCTCTATTGTACGTATCATCGAACAATTTTTTCTTGCAATCTCTAGACTCTTCTCTAAAATATCCCGGTCTAAATGATGTCCTTTCACCATAAATGTCAAGGAAATAGAGCTAATCCTGTTAGCTTGTATCGGATCCCGTTTTACCTCTGCTGATATAGTTAAATCATCGATATTGATGCGTTTTTTAGTGAGAATCTTTTGGAATACAGAAGCACTACAGCCTGCCACAGACGCAACCATTAGTTGAAATGGACGAAATCCGAATTCTTCATTTCCAGAAATGTCTAACTGATCATAGGGAAGCTTGGTCCTTACTCCTCCTTCTTTCACATAGAAATCCATGTCCACCCTCCTATTAAGGAATTTATTGTAACTTTCCAGCATATTATTTTCTAGTAGATCTTTTATAATCTTTAAATACAATGTATTTCACCATAAAAAAACTGGCTAATGAAGATAATAGCATTGCTAGTCCCTTTGCAATATTATATCTTAACCAGTTTTGAACATGTAGCCATTCCAAGAAATTATTTAATCCAATAAATACAGCGTTACTTATACCTAAACTAATCATGCTTTGAATTAAAAAACCGATTCTTTGGTAGCTACTCCCTTTCGATGTACGGTTAAAGGTAATATTCGCATTCCAGAAATAACTATTCGCTATTGCTAAAGTATACGAGATGGAATTATAGATAGTTAGCATCATTCGATCCTCAGTATAAAATAGGATTAATAAAAGATTTAAGGTACCAATATCAATTAATGCATTACCAATCCCGATTACGCCGAATTGTAAAAACTGAAAGGGACCACTTTTTCGTTTATTATTCGTTTCTTTTGAACGCTTCATAACAAGACACTAACCTCTATTATTTGTTTTGCTTTTTTGATACTTGATAGCTGTTGTTCTTTTTGCCCGCTAGTTGGAGATAAAAATTTAATACCTGCTTCGATTGTTCATCCCAACCCATCTCTGCAATCTCTTCTCTTGCCCTTTTTGCTAACCTTTTTCTTAATGTTTCATCTTCGAATTGCAATATAGTTGTTGTAAAGTCTTCCTTCCTATTTGGATCATATAGTAAACCCGTCTGACCATCACTGATTTGTTCACAGGTCGGTCCACTTTTCGCTGCAACAATTGGTAGACCTGAAGCCATTGCTTCCGTTATCACTAAGCCTAACGTTTCTGTTGTTGATGGAAATACAAAAACATCTGAGGAAGCATAAGCCTCAGCTAGTGCTTGTCCATGCAAGAACCCTGTAAAGACAGTATTCGTTCCAGCAAAATGCCGCTCTAATGAACTGCGATGTGGACCATCCCCCACGATAGCTAATACGAACTCTGATGATGCCTCTAACACATGCTTAATCTTTTCAATTTCTTTTTCTGGAGCCAATCTCCCAACATAGAGTAAAAGTTTTTTATCTGTATGGCCGCCAGATAAAGTCTCCCGCATTTTTTTATGAAAATTACGTGGATGGAATAAGGAGGTATCTACTCCGCGTTTCCATACATGTAAATTTTTAAAGTTCTGTTCCACCAGTTCTTTATGCACTACCTGAGATGTACAAAGATTTAGATCAGCATTGTTATGTAATTTCCGAAAATACCACCATAGCAATCCTTTAAAAATCGATAAATGGTAGTAGTCAGCATATTTGGGTACTTGCGTATGGAAGGAAGCAAGCAATGGATAGTTTAACCTTTTTCCATAGTAAATACCCGCTGCCCCAATAAGTGCAGGATTGACAACATGCATAACATCAGGATCGAAATCTCGAATCATCTTTTTTACTTTTGGTGTAGGAAAGGCAAATAGTTTAGAACGATAAAAGAATAAACGACGGGCCTTAACACCAATAACCTTAGCACTTTCAAATTCATACACACCGAGATCAGGTGCAATAATCTGCACCTGATGCCCAGCTTTAATGAAATATCGGATACTATTGGTTAGTCGTGTTACGACACCGTCGGTTGAAGGTAAAAATGTTTCGGTGATCAGTAAAATTTTCATTCGGAAATCATCCTTCAGAATTTGGAATTTGTCAGGAGAGCCAACATATTATTTCCAAGTAACTTTTGGTAAAATATTCGCTTCGATGACACGATCCTTATGGTTTTCTACTGTTTTAAGGATTTCTCTTATCACTTCATCATCTAATAAATGTGGTTCCAATCCAAGATCTTTTAATTTCGTATTTTCTGCATGGAAAAAGTGATCTTCAAGCTCTACTCTTGGATTATCTAAATTCGAAATGTTGACTTGATATCCTTCTTGTTGTGCTACATTTTGGACCTTATTCGCTAAATCTCCAACGCTAAATTCTTCTGTGAATTGATTAAAGACTCGGAATTCGCCATGATCTGCAGGATTTTCAGCTGCAATTTCAATACAGCGTACGGTATCTTTAATATGTAAAAAGCCTCTTGTTTGTCCGCCTTTTCCATACACTGTTAGGTCATGACCAACTGTTGATTGAATAATAAATCGGTTTAATGCGGTACCGTATACCCCATCATAATCTAATCGATTGGTTAGTACGGGATCAAGTCGTGTTTCTTCTGTATCTAATCCATAAACGATTCCTTGATTTAAATCTGTTGCCCGGATGCCCCAGATCTTACAAGCAAACATAATATTGTGGCTATCATGTACTTTTGACAGGTGATAGAAGGAGCCAGGCTGTTTCGGAAATGGTAGTACATCTTTTCTACCTTTATGTTCGATTTCAATATAGCCTTCTTCTATCTGAATATTTGGAGTACCGTATTCTCCTAGTGTACCCAACTTTATCAAATGACAATCAGGGACCAATTCTTTTATACCAAAAAGAACATTCAGTGTACCGGTTACATTATTCGTCTGAGTATACACCGCATGTTCTCGATCAATCATTGAGTAAGGAGCAGATCTTTGTTCAGCAAAATGGACAAAAGCATCTGGTTCTTCTCTTTTCAAAACTTCTTTTAAGAAATCGTAATGCACAAGATCTCCTTCATAAATTCGGATTTCTTTTCCCGTTAGTTCTTTCCATTTTGCAACTCGTTCTTCAAGACTTGCAATTGGTGTAAGTGAATTAGAATGTAGCTCACTATCAATCTTTCTTCTTACCATGCTATCAATAATAGAAACATCATGGCCTCTTTTAGATAAATAAAGTGCGGTAGGCCATCCACAAAAACCATCTCCACCTGCTACGATAATCTTCATCAATACGACACCTCTTTTTCTCATATAAGTCTTTCAAACTAAAGTAATTCTGTTTCATAGTATCATAGTCAAAAAAAGAATAAAATTATAATTACAATGTTTACAGAATTTTTAGAAAGAGTGAGTATGGACTTTTTTTGGATGGATCACCTCCCAAAATAATAGGACAATGTAGGTTTAGTTTTCTATGATCTCCTCGGTACAATGGTGTTTATTCACTGGATAACAGCCATTTTCACCTTAATTATCTGGCAAAATGACTGATATTGCCTTGATAACGGATATCTTCATCTTATTCCTTGAGCAAAATGGCCTTCCATACTTTGAGATATCCATTTTGTTACTAATTTTTGACTAACTCATTAAATACTATTTCTACCAAGGTTCTATTTTTCCTTTCTCATCCTTATATACAACATGCTGGCGATTAAATTTTATTGGAGAATCTAAACCAGCCGCAGCGGCTACTCTATAAAGTCCTTTTCTCATCGTTATAACATAGTTAGCTGTTCGCCATTTCTTTTCATCAATGACGAGTGCCTTCTGTAATTCTGGATCTGTTGTTGCTACACCAACAGGACATGCATTGGATGCACATTTTAATGTTTGAATACATCCTACTGTTATCATGAAGCCACGAGCAATGTTTATAAGATCTGCCCCCATTGCTAATGCGATAGCTACACGATCAGGAGAAAATAATTTTCCGGAGGCAATGATTTTGACTTGATCTCGTATCTCATATTTTTTTAATGCTTCATCAATTAGTGGTAATGCAGACCGAATCGGAAGGCCAACACTATCAGCTAACTCTTGGTAGGATGCTCCTGTTCCACCTTCACCACCATCAATTGTAATAAAGTCGGGACCGGTAGCTAAATCGCGGATACTTCGTGCTAATTCATCTGCTTCATCAGGACTGCCAACAACAATCTTCATACCAACAGGTTTGCCAGTATGTTGACGAATTTGATCAATAAATCCAAACAATGATGGAATATCGCTAAAATCAGTAAAACGATTAGGGCTATCTATAGATTTATATGGCTCAACACGACGAATTCTTGCAATTTCTTCTGTTACTTTTTCTCCATCAATGTGACCACCACGTGTTTTCGCTCCTTGGGCCAGCTTTACTTCAAATGCTTTAACTTGAGGTAGTTTACTCTTTTCAAGTAGTTCATCCCAATCAAAGTTACCATCCCTATCCCGAACACCGAATAGGCCGGGGCCAATTTGCATAATAATATCAACCCCACCTTTTAAATGATATTCAGATAATCCCCCCTCCCCTGTATTCATCCAAGTACCTTTAGCAATACCTAGCCCTTCAGACAAAGCCGTAATTGCTTTTTCTCCAAGCGAACCATAGCTCATAGCAGACATCCCAATTTGCCCTCTTACTATGAAGGGATGTATCGTTTTTTCTCCAATTACTATTGCATCCTCTTCTGGTAATAAATAAGCTTCTGATTCATGTTTTTCAAGCTTTTCTTCTCTATCCATAAACAAGGGATCCTTTAACAGCAAATAACGATATGTAGCTACCCTTGTATCATGATCCATTTTTAACTCTTCTGTTAGCTTCGGAAACAATGAATTGCGAATATAGAAACCCGCTTCCTCAAAGTCCCTTTGTGATCCAAAACCAATGACATCACGCTTATATTTTGCTTTTCGAACAATATGTTGGTAATCCCTACGAGAGAAAGGTTTTCCTTCATTATCATTGTTAAAAAAATATTGTCTAAGCTCTGGTCCAATTTTTTCAGAAAAGTAACGGATACGTCCGATTACAGGATAATTTCTTAGTACAGGGTGTTGTTTTTGCGATCGGTCTATTAGGTATAGATAGATGCCCATCACGATTAGAACAAGCAATATTACCGTAACAAAGATAAAACCAATAACTGTCATGATGTCCGCGATATTCAATCCAATCAACCTACCTTTATAACAGTTGTACCTATTTCGAAACCAAACAATTTTAAGATAGCATATGATGGATCATCCTATATTATTCAAAAACAAGTTTCATTGAAGGGAACTTTCTATGCATTATAAAATTCACTTATAGTTCACACTGTTTACTTGTTTATTCATAAAAGGAACCTCCCGAAAAAACTTTTTATTGTTTTTCCCCCTTAAATAGCTTATTCTCTATACATACTCAAAACTCCTTCCAAAATGGCTAAATATTGCTTTATCGATTGGAAGTTGATTGAAAACTTTTTTATTACTTATATACTATTTATATTTTAAGTGGGAGGGATTTCATGGCGATTGACTCTTGGAATGCAACATTATATGACCAAAAGCATGTATTTGTCTCAAAATTCGGAGAGGATGTCATTGATCTTTTAGCACCAAGAAAAAGGGAAAATATTCTTGATTTAGGCTGTGGTACAGGGGATTTAGCTGAGAGAATCTCGAAATGCGGGACAAATGTCATCGGAGTCGACCAATCGGAAAATATGATCAACAAAGCAAGAGCAAAATATCCTAATATTCATTTCCAAGTACAAGATATCCTACAACTGGACTATTCCAATGAGTTTGATGCTGTGTTTTCCAATGCTACCCTTCATTGGGTAAAACAACCTGAAATAGCCCTTCGCAACATTCACCATGCTTTAAAGCCTGGAGGAAGATTTGTAGCAGAATTTGGTGGTCAAGGTAATGTTCAAACTATAACTGACCAATTGAAAAAACATTTAAAAGTTAGTGAGAATTCTGATCGTTACCCATGGTATTTTCCTAGTATTGGTCAATACTCTGCTCTAATGGAGAAAGTAGGATTTCGAGTTGTATTTGCTCATCACTTTGATCGACCTACCGTTCTTCATGGTGAGGATGGCTTAAGAAATTGGATCGAAATGTTCGCTTCTAATATGTTTATAGATATGGATACACAAGCGATGGTGAAAACACTAGAAAGTATTGAAGCCGAAGTAAAAGATAAGTTGTATATCGATGGAAAATGGGTAGCAGATTATAAAAGGCTGCGAGTTATCGGTATAAAACAGTAAATGCTCATCTAAGATGGGGTCTATTAATGGCTAAAACCATTGTCCAAGAAGTCCCAGACTCACCGCATTTTTGAAATCCTAATTTTTGATATAAGTGTAATGCTGTTAAATTCTCTGGGTCGACACTTAGTGATAAGGAGGAAAAGCCATCATCATTAGCCGACTTGATTAAACTTTTCATGAGTATGGTTCCAACTCCTTTTCCTCTTCCTTCACTACTAATCGCAATACCTAATTCAGGAGTTTGTTCATCGATATAGCCGTAACCTTGGTTTTCTTTTGTAAATAAACGATACCAAGCTGCCCCGATAGGATTACCTTCATTCGTATAAGCAATAATGGCTCTATCCCCTTCTCTCCCCCAACCTTCACTGTATTTTTTCAACTGGGATGAAGTTAATAACACTTCCTTGGAAGGCTTATTTTCTGGAATGTAAAACGACTCGTATAACATATCTGTGAAAAAGTCAAAATCCTGCTCATTCATTAAACGAATGTTTATCAATAGAATTATCTCCTTTCTATAGTAAGATTTTCTTTTTTCATTTTATCATCAACAAGAGAGAATTACTTTAAAAAATTTAGAGCCTTCTTGGCGCAATTGACCATGAACATGGCTTGATCCGTGTCGATAACAAGATCTAATCTAGCTAGAATGAAGATATCATGACAAGAAGAAGGGGGTTGTCTTTTTGAAGATCATCATGATTTCACTTGATTCTCTCAGAGCAAACAGATTAGGTTGCTATGGATATAGTAAACCAACAAGTCCTTATCTTGATCAAATTGCCTCAGAAGGCGTGCTGTTTGAAAAAGCATTTGCATCTGATATACCAACAGAAGTTGCTCATACATCTATTTTTACTGGAAAAGTAGGACTGCGAACAAGAGTAGTCTCGCACGGATCACAACTAAGTATCCTTTCTAAATCTACACAATGGCTACCCACTATGTTACGCCAATCTGGATTTACAACTGGTGCTGTAGATAACTTATACCAATTAAAAGAATGGTTTGCACGAGGATTTCGTTACTATATTAATAGTGTTGGAAATAGACGTTGGATCGACGGTGCCACGATAAATGAACTGGCGAAACCTTGGCTCAGGGAGCACAAAGATGAAGACTTTTTTCTATTCCTTCATTACTGGGATCCTCATACTCCATACTTACCTCCAAAAGAATATGTGAAAAATTTTTATGATTTCAGCAAAGACCCTTATGATAAACAAAACAAGAGTATGGAACCAGCCTATAGTCATTTAGCCTATCCTTTTTTTAAACATCATCATTTTGACTTATTAGGTCCTGTCACAGATGCTGAATACGTCAATGCATTATATGATGCAGAAGTACGCTACTTAGATGATAAATTAAGGGAAATAGATGACTATTTAGAGAGACTGAATATTAAGGAAGAAACAATGCTTATTATTTTTGGTGATCACGGGGAAAGTTTAACAGAACATGACATCTACTGGGATCATTGTGGCCTATATGATACAACCGTACAAGTTCCATTGATTATAAGATGGCCTAACCAAATCCCTGAAGGAAGAAGAGTAAAAGGAATGGTTCAACAAGTCGACTTGATGCCTACGATCTTGGAAGCAATTGATTTATCTTCCACATTACTAAAAGACATTGATGGTAAAAGTTTATGGCCGTCTATGTTGGGGGAAACTAACGGAACAGAGTCCACTATCTATTTAAGTGAATGTGCATGGCAAGCAGCAAGAGGTGTAAGGAATGATCGTTTCAAATTGATTCGTACAAGAGACAGTGGCCCCTTCTCTCGTCCACCAAGGGAATTATATGATTTGCACAACGATCCACAAGAAACAGTAAATCTAATACATTCTCATCCTCAGATTGCAGACAAACTAGAGAATCAACTAGATAATTGGATCGAGAGCATTTTAGAAGGGCAAGAAGACCCGATGGAAATGCAACTGGAACAAGAAGGTCTTCCCTTCCATAGAAGAATTGAAGAAATTCTAAGGAATGTAGGGCTAACCTGGGAGGATTGGTTAAAGAATCCTTCCTCCAAAAGACTCGAGAAACTTTTACAAAAATAAACGAGTATTCTATTCGACGCGAAGGAAGAAACGTCGAATGGAATTACTCCTGTCCAACAAAACATCATCTAATCCTTTAAGACTAGATGATCTATTATTATATTCATTTCTCACTACTTAAACGCTTTTTAATCGCCAAATATTAGAAAAGGACTGATATGCAGAAAACATCACTAAAAAGGCAAATAGACTAGGTCCTATCATAACCACTAGCCCTAAGAAATTCCTGAGCAATAAGTATAGTATAATACTTCCAGCAGCTATCATCAATGTAGAAAGGGGAGATACGATCATCGTTAAAAAGGAGTGTTTCAACACGCTGATAACGGACATTTTATAATGAACAAAAACTGGAAATGCGTACAAGGCTGTTAAGATATACATAAAGGTTAACACGGCAACTACGTAAGAGATAATCGTTATCCAAGCATTATTACTGGCATGCTGAAGCAATTGAAAATCAATATATAAAGTGATTCCAACAACAAACAGAATCAGCCCCAGCAAATTACTTTTTATAAAATCCTCTTTATAAAACAACCAAAAACTCCTTAGTATTGGAATGTCTGTATCACCCATGATCCATTTTCGAAAAATCGCAAACATGGAAATAGTAGCTGGTATCAAACCAAACAGAAACAAACCTATTAGAGAAAAACTAATCCATAACAGATTAACATAGGTGAACTTTATTATCCATTCAGGAATTTTAAGTATACCAAAAGTCCCCATAAGCTTCCTCCCTTTAGAGAACGGGACAAAAGAGTAGGAAGAAGAAAAATACGAACATTAATATTTGTGCACAGCATTCTGCTTACTTTGCAAAGTGGCAGAGTCAAGCTGGTTCAGATTCTCATTCTCCCCTATTGTCCCAGTCTCTTTATTTGGCTTGAATCTTTCGTGCATTGGATATCGAACCAAGATATAACTTATCATAAGCTTCTTGAGAAGATTTTAGTGGTCCTTCCTCTAATCCGTGATAATGAATATTTGTATAGATAGGATTTACCCTTCCGGTCTCTGCTTCACGTTCAGCAATATAATTTTTCATTCTTTGCTGTAAAACGTATACCATTTCAGGTTCTTCACTAGCTAGATTATGAATTTCCTCAGGATCCTTCACCAAATGATATAATTCTATTTCTGGTTTAAAATGAAAATCTGGCTCCAATGCTTGGATCAGCTTCCATTCTGGTGTACGCCAGCCATGCTTTCTCATCCAGGTACATTCCGTGATATAAAACTCTGCTATTGGTGCCAATTCCTCCCCTTTTATAGCACGGGCTAGACTTTGTCCATTAAAAGCAATATCTGTTTCAATCCCTAATAACTCTAAAATAGTTGGTGTTATATCTTGGATCACCGTAGTATCTGTGATACGTTTTCCTTCCGTTAATTGTCCAGGGAACTTAAGAATGAGGGGAACAATTAAACAATTGTCATACATGCCATGATGATCAAAAAAGCATTCATGCTCATATAATGTCTCACCGTGATCTGATGTCAACACGATCAATGTCTCTTCTTCAATTCCTAACTCTTCTACCGTAGTAAAAATATGCTGAATACATGCATCCATATAGGCTATAGCGCCTTCGTATTGGGCGCATACATAGCGTTGATCGGTAACTCCTTGTGGAATCCATGACTTAAAAAAGTCTGCATGTGGTTTAAAGTTATAGACAGGTTCCATCGATTGATTGGTTGGATCTTTTTCATCACCATCATAGAAAATGCGTTCAAATGGTCTTGGTGGCAAATACGGTGAGTGAGGATCCATATGTCTTAAAAATAAAAAGAATGGTTTATCTTCTTTATTCAGCCGCTTTAATTCAGGAATAGCTACTTCATTCAAATTTTCGGCTTTTGGACATCTTCCTGTTTCGTCAGGCTGCCATGCTTCATATTCTAAGTATTTTTGAAATCCTCTTGAAGAAGGGTTATTGGTAAAACCAATACATGTTGTATTATAATCATGTTGCGCCAAAATTTCTGGTAATGTTTTCACATGATTTCCTAGGCCTCCTTGATGTCTTAACGCCACAACATCCGTACCAAAGCAATCCATACCTGTAAGCATAGAAGCATATGCTGGCGTAGTCGGTATACTCGGACTGAAATGATTTTCAAATAACACTCCTTCACTTGCAATTTTGTCCATGTGTGGTGTAGTCAAGCGATGATATCCGTAACTACTCATATAATCACGTCTTAAACTATCGATACCAAACATAATAACATTCGGTTTTTTCATTATAGAATCCTCCCTATACAATTGATTAACAGCCTGGCAGATCACTTTGTAAGGTTTCTACATTACTTTGATCACGATATTTTCCAGGTGAGCAACCGACCTTCCTCGTAAATAATCGAGTGAAAAATGCCGGATCATCATAACCTACGTCCATCGCAATCCAAATTACCTTTTCATTCGTCTCTGTTAACAATTTCATTGCTCTTGTAATCCGAATGTGATGAATAAACTCAATAACTGTCTTTCCTGTCTCCGCCTTGAAAGTTCGATTCAAATGACGAGTACTAATATTGAATAGTTCAGATAGACTAGCAATGGTTATCTTCTGATCGTAATGTCTTTCCAAATAACCGCAAATCCGTTGTATAAACATTTTCCTTTCATGTGCTTTAACATTTAATGGTTCTGTAATAACGTTTTGTCTTACGTAGATTCTCGATAATACAATAAGCAACTGTACTAGTTGTAGGCGAATTAAAGGAGAATATCCCTTTCTTTTACTTTTAAATTCGTCTGCAAGTTCTTCTAACTTAGCTCGAATATCTTCTGCCTCTTGTCCTCTTAATTTTAAACAACGATGGAATCGTTCGCATTTTTCTAAAAATGGATGTACATAGAAATAGTCCATCGATTCAGATATTCCTAGTCCACGTAACCATGCTTCATTAAATAAGCTAGGCATAAAGAGACAATTAACAATCCCTAATTCACTATTTGGTTTGACTTGATAGGTGTGTACTTCCCCAGGATTAATGATGAAGACATCCCCTTTTGATAATGGATAGTGCTCCCCTTCAAAAAGATGCTCCGCCTCGCCTTCTGTGACATAAACTAACTCAATAAAATCATGTGCGTGTATTGGTGGTGTGTTACGGGTTGTATGAACAGTATGGTCAATCCAGAATGGAAACTCTTCTTCTTCCATATACAAACTGCTTTCTATCCTCAATTCACATCCCACTCCTTTCACAATCATTTTTTTACTCGTTAGAATTTGCCAAGCTAATTCACAAAATAATTAATTATTCACTGATAATAGGAGACCTTTATCAGTGGGGGCTTCGTCGTCCCCACTGATTTTAGACAATCTTATTGTTCGTTTAATCGAATACGCTTACGAATTCATGCTATGGTTTATGTTAAATTTCCTTATCTATTTTGGGAACTTCCATAACCTTACCATTTGCCATTTGTGATTGAATAGCTGCTTCGATTACTTCCTGACTAGCGAGTGCATGCACACCTGATGCTTCCATATTGTCGGGTTCTACTTCATCTAATATTTGCTTGATAAAATGGTCTAATCTATTTTTAAATGTCTCTTGAAAACTACCAACACCGGTCATGATAGAATTCCGCAAAACTAGTAATTCTTCATTCTCATGTGGATAATACGTGAAATTTTCATAGACATTGTCAATAACAAATCGCCCTTTATTCCCAGCCACTTCACAGTATTCTATCGGATGACGACCAGACATATCATAACTACCAGTCAAATGACCAACAGCGCCAGAGGCAAACTCTAGATTAATGGAAGCGGTCGACCAAATATTTCGCCCAGGTGCCTTTGTCATAAAAGCTTGCACTCGTTTAATATCACCTGCAAAATAACGGATCACATCAATCGAATGTGGATGAAGTGCCCGTAAGTGGAACCATGGACTTGTTTCATTCGGGTTTTGGATCGTTAGTTTCATATTTACGAAAAGTATTGTGCCTAAATCACCTTTTTCGATTAATTCTTTGCCTTTATAAGCTGCTGGAACGAAACGATGATTTAAATTACTTACTAGGCGAACATTCTTCTGAGAGGCAAGTCGAACCATTTCGCGAGCTTTTTCGATATTATTGGAAATGGGTTTTTCCACGAGCACATCTTTTCCTGCTTCTATTGCCATTACGGTAGGAGTATAATGATCTCCACCATTTTCCTCTCCCGCTGTAGCAATACTTATAATATCTATTTCCTCTTCCTTCAGCATTGTCGCCATGTCTTGATACGCCTGGATTCCGTACAGATTAGCCATAGCTTGTGCACGCTCTTCGATTAAATCACATGCCGCAACCAATTTTACATCTGGATTTTCACTATAATATTTACAATGTATTTTTCCGATATTACCAACACCGACAACTGCTACTTTTAACACTGGAATCCCCCCCTCTTTTCCTTCGCCTCTTCGATTAAACGCTGTAAGTATCCTTTACTTTCTGCGGCAATCGCCGTAATCTCAGGTAATTCGTAGTCCTTTGCTCCAATTATCTCTAATACTGTCGCCCCTTGATAATCGACCTCCGTCATTTTATCCACCACTTCTTTTAGTGGAACGGTTCCCCTACCTGCTGTTTGAAATTCAGGGGAAGCAATCTGTAGTTGTTCCATAAAGGTATCACGGATATGTGAATGAATAATATGATCTGACAGAACATCCAATGCTTCGACTGGATCGTCTCCCACACGACCAACATGGGTAGCATCAAAATTCAATCCTAATGCTGAATGTTTCACTTCATCCATCAACCGAAGAGCTGTTTTCGTATTGTAAATACTTTGCCCATAGTGTAATTTTAATGCATATTGTATACCCATATCATTTGCTGCCTGTGTTAATTCTTCAATCGCTCGGATGGAATCTTCTGTGCTTTCTTCATCATCAGACTTTCCACCACTTCCTGTTGTTACCATCGGAATTCCCAGTTTGGCGGCACGTTCAAAAACTCTTTTGGTTCGTTCACGGTTCTCGGCAACAAGTATATTTGTTGCAGCCTCGACACAATAAAGATCAAGTCCAACCTCTTCTACCATTTTCCTTATTTCAGCAAGTTCTGCATCACTTGCTGTATCTGTCAAATGCTCCACCATGCCTACAATAGATGATAGTTCGATACCGTCATAGCCACAAAATTTGATGTATCGAATGGCTGTCTTTAGATCGTATCCACTAAAAAGAACGGAATTAACGCCTAATTTCATTTTTTCTCCTCCTTCATTAGACTACTACTCCTAGCATATAAGGTGGCAATAGGCCCCGCATAGCTTATTACGCCTTTCACTAGGTCATTTACGACACCCCTTTTAGCCTTTCACTGCCCCAGCAGTCATTCCATCTACTATTTTTTTATTGAAGAAAATAAACAAGATTAACGGTGGGATGGAAATCAACAATACGTCTGCGAACAATAAGTGATAAGATGTTCCATAAACACCCGTAAAGTTATAAAGTGTTAGTTGGACGGTGGCATTTTCCGCACCTGGAAAGAAATAGAGCATATTTTCAAAGTCATTATAAATCTGTATGGAAGATAATACGATAACCGTAGAAGTTACTGGCTTTAATAATGGAAAGATAATCTTAAAGAATAATTGAAATGGCCCACATCCATCCATCAATGCTGCTTCATCAAGTTCTCGTGGAATGGTAGCAACAAAGGCCGTATACAATAAACAAGCAAATGAAAAGTGCAACGCAGATTCTAGTAAAATAATGCCTGGAAATGACTTAAAAAGTCCTAACTGTTGTAACACCCAAATAGTAGGAACAATGGTTGGAGGAATCATCAGCCCCATTAGAATCACGTAATTGAGTTTTTTTGCCATTCCTTGTCTGCGTGATAATACAAAGCCTGCCATCGAGCAAATAAAAATGATGATTATAATCGATGCGATTGTAATAAGAGAGCTATTCAAAAATGCCCTCAATACGACCCCGTCATTTAATGTTAATACTTCCTTATAGTTGGCGAAAAATTGAAATGCCTCTGGCCATGCTAGGCTCAATTTCGCTGCATCTGCACTATTTTTAAAGGAATTAATAATCACAAAATAAAATGGAATTCCAAAAAAGATAGCAGCAAATAAAACAGCGAAAGTCTCAAACAAAAACCATTTCTTCGAAGCTTTTTTCTTTGTTTCTAATCGTGTAGTTGCTTGTTCTATAACCCCTTCTTGTTTCCCACTCATAGGTCCACCTCTTTCCGATTAAGCAGTTTGAAGATTGGGAAAGCTATAAAACCAACAAACAAAAACAATAGGACATTACCTGCAGTTGCAAGGCCGAAAAAGCCACTTGCATATTGTTTGTAGACAATCGATGCTAAAAGGTCAGAGCTAAAGCCTGGCCCACCACCAGTCATCGCCCATACTAAGTCAAAGGTTCGCAATCCACCGATTAATGCTAGAATGATTACAGTATTTAAGGCTGGTCGTGAAAGTGGTAAGGTAATGTAAAAAAACGATTGCAACGCATTCCCACCATCTATTTTTAATGCTTCATAATAATGATTTGGTATCGCCATAATCCCTGCAATAAAAATAACAGTAGCAATCCCAACCCCTTTCCATATATCTGTCATCGCAACTGATAATAATGCTATCTTTGCATCTCCGAGCCAATTAGGTCCTGTTATCCCTACTAATGATAATGCTTTATTAATAATCCCATCTGTTGGGTGCATTAATGCGCTAAAAGTAAAACCTACAGCAATCGTACTTAACAATGCAGGGAAGAATACAATAGAACGAAGAAAATCTTTATTCTTTATTTTTGAACATAGGAATACTGCAAGGAATAAACCAAGTATCACCTTTCCGCCCATTGTCGTGAAAGCATAAATCAATGTATTACGGAACCCAATTCTTAAGGAAGGCTCTTGAAAAAACTGCACAAAGTTTTCAAAACCAATAAATTCCCAATCATCTAATGTCCACCATGTCATACTGTAGAAGAACGCCATTAATGTTGGAAACAAGAAGAAAGTACAATAAACAAGTGCGGCAGGAATGAGAAAAACGAATGGGTACATTTTCTTGGCCGAACTATTCATCTATGTCAGCTCCTTTCTATCAGAAAGTAAAATTCCTTTAGAGTCAGAACGGGAATAACTGTTTCATGATTACCTTAGTCCCATTCCATCCCTAATTGTTTCGCTTGTTTCTCAACATCATCATCGTACATTTCAGCAGCTTCTTCTGCTGTCATTTGTCCAGTGCCTACAGCTGTGCATATTTGGGGCAAGTTCGGCCCTTTGATTGGAGAGACAAACTCTAATGCAGGTGCGACATCCCCTGACTCAAAGTAAGGCACTACGTCTTTTACCGCAGTATACGAATCCTCTGGAAGCTCAACACCCTCTATGACGTACGGTCCAATACTTTTCGAGTTTTCTTCGTAAAGCTTTATTGCCTTATCTGACAGGAAATAGTCCATCCATTTTTTTGCTGTTTCCACCTTTTCTGAATCTTTGTTAATTAAATATGCATTCGGCATCCAAACAGTAAACCCATTAATACTAGGGTCATCACTAGGCTGTGGGAAAATACCAATATCATTTACTAGCTCAGGGAAATCTTCATTTATATTTTCTAATACTTGGGTTAACATTGGATAATGAACTCCTTCCCCCTCCGCCAACATTTGTCTACCTTGACCATATTCTGCAACAGTGTAATCCTCATTCATAAAACCGCGCTCATATAATTCCTGTATTCTTTCAAATCCTCTTTGAGCTTCTGGAGTATTAGAAAATTTCGCCTTTCCAGCAGTGTATTCCTCTGCAAAATTTGGCACCTCTGCTTGCACGTTGTAGAAATCAGCAAGAATCGGTAATTGAGAAGTCCAAATTTCACCATGGGTACCGATGACAGGTACTTTACCAGCTTCCTTAATTTTTTCATTATTCTCCATTAATTCATCCCATGTTTTCGGAACCTCTAAGTCTAGTTCCTCATAGACACGCTTGTTATATAACCAGCCTCCTACTTGACTCGATCCTTCTGGAATACCGTATATTTTTCCTTCTTCACTCACTACCTCTTTATAAGAATCCATTATTTTGTCAACGAATGGCTCATCCGACAAATCGACAAAATATTTTTCTGGATTTAATGCCATTAACAATGATCCAGAATTAAATAATAAAATATCCGACATTTCTCCAGTGGCGAGACGAGTCTTTACAATATTTTCTCCTTCTGGTCCTCCTGGACGTAATTCAATTTTTGTTTTGATCCCAATATCCTCTTCCATCGCCTCCATTACCGCTCTAAAACCTTCCGTATCATCTGCCTCTCCCATTAACAATGTAATTTCTGTCATTTCTTCATTACTTGCCTCACCTTCTGTGCTCCCTTTTTCATCAGTTGTTATTTCTTCATTTGAGCTACTACACCCGAAAAGAAGAAACGAAGATAGTAAAAACCAAACTATTACCGTAAGATAATTAACACGCCCCATTTTTTCACTTCCTTTTATAAAATAGTTTTTGTCGAATCGTGTAATCGCTTACATTTTATAAGTTAAACATTTGATTTTCCTTGGACATTTGAAATATCCACTACTTCCCCACCATTTTTTTGAGATTGAATAGCGGCTTCGATCACTTCCTGTACAGCAAGAGCATCATGGCTAGAGGCATTCATTTCAACAGGTGGTACACCTTCTTTTACCTGTTGGATAAAATCAGCAAAACGATACAAAAAGGTATCATGGAAGCTTCCAATATCTGAAAAAATAGAATTATGTTCCACAAGTATCTCATCTCTGTTATGTGGAAAAAACAGTAATCGTTCGAACACATTGTCTATTTCAAAACGACCTTTCGTTCCACCAACTTCGCAATATTCAATCGGATGAATTCTAGACATGTCATAGCTTCCCGTTAGATGACCAACTGCTCCTGAAGCAAATTCCATATTTATCGAAACAGTAGACCATGTGTTTCTCTCGGGAGCTTTTGTCATAAAAGATTGTACACGACGTATTTCTCCTCCAAAGTAACGCATAACATCAATTGAATGTGGATGCAATGCCCTCATATGGAACCACTCTGTCATGTCCTTTGGATTTTGGATCGTTAACTTCATATTAAGAAATAATAAAGCTCCTAGACTACCATTGTCGATTAAATTCTTTCCTTTACTAGCTATAGGGACAAATCGATGGTTTAAATTACATACAAAACGTACATTTTGATGTGTTGCAAATTGCACCATTTCACGTGCTTCCTCGATACTATTAGATATTGGCTTTTCCACTAACACATCTTTTCCTGCTTTAATTGCAGTCATAGCCGGCTTAAAATGATGACTACCGTTTTCTACCCCTGCAGTCGCGATACTTACAATATCAATTTCCTCAGTTTCGAGCATTTTTTCTAGATCCGTATAACATGCTGTATGATACGTTTCTGCCATTTGCTGTGCACGATTCTTAATCAAATCACAAACGGCTACGAGCTCAGTGTCATTATGTTGATGATAAAATTGGCAATGAAGCTTCCCGATTTTGTTAACTCCTACAACAGCAACCTTTAGCATAACGCCCCACCCTTCATCAAACCATTGAAATACTAACAACCAATTGGTTAGTTATATAGTAAAGCAACTTGGAGACGCAATCATAGCTATTTAAGCCAATTTTTCTAAAGGAAAAATGGGAAAATAGTTATGTTAGAGAAATAGTGCATGCTAATTATACAGTGTAGCCTTTACCCTGTTGACTATATTTCCTTTTTGTGATCAAGTTTTTTTCTTGTTCATTTACGCCATAAAGGGAATTCACTAATCATAAGTGATTGTATGTATCTTAAATGTGAAAAAAAGAACAAATCATTGATTTGTCCCTCTATTTCACATATCTACTAAAACGCTCTTCCATTTTTTCTTGAAAATAGGCAATGATAATACAAAGCGGCCAATATATAAGGGCAACTAATATATACATCGTTAAGGAATCAAATGTACGACCACCTGCAATTTGCGCCTTTTGGAAAAGTTCAGGCACTGTAATAACTGCAGCCAGAGAGGTTGCCTTTACTAAATCTAAAAAAACATTGGTCAACGGTGGCATTGCAATTCTCGTTCCTTGTGGTAATATAATTTTCATTAATGTTTGCCAATAATTAAATCCAAGAGCCTTTGCCGATTCCCACTGTCCTTTTGGTACGCTGTTTAAGGAAGAACGAATTACCTCAGCAATATATGCAGCACTATTAAGGCCAAACCCTAAAACTGCAGCTAGATATGCCGATAAATTTAAATCAACCATTGGTAATCCATAATATAAAATAAACAAAAACACTAGAATTGGTGTTCCGCGCATAAAAGAAATATAGACTCTAGCCGGATAACGCAATATAAGATATTCTGAGCTTCTAGCTAAGGAAATAAATAGCCCTAGCACGAGCCCTAATCCCATTGCTACGAATGAGACAGCAATAGTCATCGGGAGCCCGCCTAAAATAAATGGTAAATTTTCTAATGCTAGTTTGACATCAAAAAAATCTTGCATTTATATTTCACACCTTATAGATCAAGACCTTCAATCTCCTCAATTTCACCTTCAGGTTTTTTAGAGGCATCCTCTTGATAAAATTTTATTGCTAATTCAGATAATGTACCATCTTCACGCATCTCTTGCAATGCGTCGTTTATTTTTGTTTGTAATACCGTTGCTTCTTTATCCATTACCACAGCTTGTTCTGTTGGATGAAATTTCAAATCTGGATGAAGGGTTATATCAAACTCTGGGAATGCCGCTACACCAAATTTTGATAAATAATAGTCATTGACAATCACGTCTGTATTCCCATTGTGCACATCTCTTAAATATGCCTCGTTTGGTGCATTCCCATAGGTGACAACCTCTGCACCAAAATGCTCCGCAATTTGACTAAAAATTGTTGTTGCTCCACCACCAGCACGCTTTCCTTCTAAATCCTCTAAGCTATTTATTCCAGAATTATCTTCTTTACGAACAACCATTGTCGTGTAGGAATACTTATATGGATTAGAAAATGCAAATTGTTTTTTTCGTTTGTCTGTTATCTCAATATCATTTACAGCAACGTCTATTCTTCCACTTTGGATAGCCGGTAGCATACTGTCAATTCCCATGATTTCAAACTTAACATCAAGCCCTAATCGCTTACCTATCTCGCGCATCAGCTCTACGTCATATCCTGTTAATTTGTCTGTACCTTCCTCATATGTAGAAGCTCCAACTAATGTACCAGATGTCCCAGCAATAATTTTACCTCTTTTTTCGATCCCACTCCAGACAGCATCCTCTTTCGTTGCTGAAGCCTCCTCTTTTTCATTACCTGTTCCGCAGGCAGAAAGAACCATCATTACTAAAATAGCAATAAACAAATAAAATCTCTTCATTTTTCGCCACCCCTTTAAGTTGTTATATATTTTTCTTAATTTAAAAGATAACAGTTTATGCTTTATATTTCAACATTTTAATTCACTGTATTTATCACCAAAAATTAACTGTTACACATTAATCACAAGTTAAGGAATGAACCTATTGACTTTTGTCATAATTAATTTATAATTATATTAATTATTAATTTATAATAATTATAAATAATAAGAATGAATTTCATTCTCGTTAGGAGGCAAAATGATGAGTTATATTAAGATGTTTTTTGAAAATTCTATTGGTATTCCTTTTTCTTTTTCTGTCATTAGCAAAAAATTAAAAACACACCTTGAGCTAATCATGGCTCTCACTAGTGGTCTTCTAATATTGCTTGCATGGATTTTTCATGAAACACCTTCCGAAACACCATCCATTATTCTCTTACTTACCGCATTTATCGTTGGTGGATATGCCAAGGCCAAAGAAGGAATAATCGAAACGATAAAAGAAAAGAAACTGAATGTAGAACTTTTAATGGTGTTAGCTGCAATCGGCTCTGCTTCGATTGGTCATTGGACAGAAGGGGCCATTTTAATTTTTATTTTTGCTCTATCTGGTGCACTAGAAACCTATACCGAAAACAAAAGTAGTCATGAATTAAAGGCATTAATGGACTTGCAACCTGAGACTGCGAACCTATTATTAAATAATAAAGTACAAAAAGTACCTGTCGCTAATTTAAAAATAGGTGACCACATCTTAATAAAGGCAGGAGAACGAATTCCAGCAGATGGTTTAATTGTTAAAGGACATACATCGGTTGATGAAAGTGCCCTTACAGGAGAATCACTTCCTGTTACCAAATCAAAAGAAGAAGCCGTCTTTGCAAGTACAATCAACCTAAATGGTAATATAACTGTTCGTATTCATACCCTTCCATCGCAAACTTTATTTCAAAAAATCATTCAGTTAGTACAACAAGCGCAAGCGGAAAGATCACGCTCTCAGGCATTTATTGAACGTTTTGAAAACAGTTATGTGAAAGTAGTCCTTGGGATGGTTGCGATGATGATGGTTATCCCTCATTTTTTATTAGACTGGTCTTGGAATGATACGATCTATCGAGCTATGATTTTACTTGTAGTAGCATCTCCATGTGCACTAGTTGCATCTATTATGCCTGCGACTTTGTCCGCTATCTCTAGTAGTGCAAGAAATGGTGTTTTGTTTAAAGGCGGGGCGCATTTGGAGACATTAGGGGAGATCGACGCAATTGCCTTTGATAAAACAGGAACCTTAACAGAAGGGAAACCTGTCGTAACAAATACATTTTTCGAACATATTGACCAACGTCTTATCGAAATCATTTATTCGGTCGAAAGGTATTCCAATCATCCACTTGCACACGCTATTTCTAATTGGTGTGAAGAGCAAACGGAGATCAAAGCGATAGAAATAGAAGATATCACTCATCTTGATGGAAAAGGAATTCAAGCTAAAGTAGGTGATGTGCATTGGTTAATAGGGAATACGCGACTTGTGGGTGATGCTAGTGTGGAGCAATTTGTCCAAAAACATGATATTTCAAGTGACAGATGGTTGGGGAAAACAGTCATTTTTGTAAAAAGAAATGAAGAAATTCTTGGATTATTCGTTCTTCAGGATAAGCTAAGACAAGAGGCTATGGACGCAGTAAATGATTTAAAGCAATTAGGAATCAAAACCATCATGTTAACAGGAGATAATGAGCAAACAGCACAAGAAATAGCAAAAGAAATTGATATTCATGATTTTAGGGCTAATTGTTTACCAGAGGATAAGGTAGATGCAATCAAACAAGAGAAAAACAGTGGTTTCAAGATAGCGATGATCGGAGATGGAATTAATGATGCTCCTGCACTTGCTACTGCTAACTTAGGTGTTGCTATGGGGGCTGGTACGGATGTGGCATTAGAAACAGCAGATATGGTTCTGGTAAAAAACAGCCTACCTAAAATAGTAGATTCTATTAAACTATCCAAAAAAATGAATCGAATTATTAAACAAAATATTCTCTTTTCCATTGCAGTTATCCTTACACTCATTGCCTCCAATTTCCTTCAGGCAATTAATTTGCCATTAGGTGTCATTGGTCACGAAGGCAGTACCATACTTGTTATTCTAAATGGACTACGATTATTGAAGAAGAATAAGCAATAACAGAAATGAAAAAATGGATGCCTAGCTTTTAGACATCCGTTTCTTTTCATAAAATGCATTAATTTCACAGCCTATTATAATGATAATTCCAGATAAATAAAACCAAATCATTAAAATGATAACACCACCAAGACTTCCATAGGTTGCAGAATAATTACCTAATGTAGAAACATAATACGAAAAGGCCAGAGAGGTTAACTGCCAACCTACCGTAGCAAAAATTGCTCCAACATATATATGCTTAAAGTATACCTTTTTACTAGGAGCTAAACGATAAAGAACGATTAAAACAATAAAAAAAATAACAGAGGAGATTACCCACCTTAGCGTATTCCACAGATTTATGAAATCATCGGATAATCCCATAAAGGAGAAAATATAAACACCAATCGCCCGCCCAAAGATTGGTAGAATAAAGGCGACCAAAATAACTAAAAGCATTACAATCGTAAGAAAAATCGCAATTGAACGAGTGATGAAAAAAGGGCGCTCTTCCTCAATATCGTAAGCACGATTAAATGAACGAATCAAGGCATTAATTCCATTCGACGCAGACCATAATGTCCCAATAATACCAATCGACAACAAGCTTCCATTACGACTATTCATGATTTGTGTTAGATTGTTATTGATAAGTGTCATAATTTCTTCAGGTGCGTATTTAGAAATAAGATTTGTGACACTAATATCATCAAACGGTAGATATCCGATTAGTGTTACTAAAAAAATCATAAAAGGAAATAATGATAACAAAAGAAAATAGGCGAGCTGAGCCCCAAGCCCCGGAACATCATCATCAATAATCTCATGGAGTAATTGCTTACCATTAGCAAGAATAGAGGAGCCCGCCCTATTGTTCAGACTCATTTTTTATCGATCTTTCTCGTCATTTCTTGTAGCTGATTTAAAATCTCCAGGGCTTGAGACAAACCTGTTGATAATTGCTCGGAGCCTTTTTGATAAAATTGATTAAGCTCACGGACTAAATCGGAAGGATTTTTGATATAGAATTGGGCCCTTTGTTTGGTCACCTGACATTTAGAACGAACATACCTTCTCGTATCTCGATCCCCTAAGGATACTAATCCTCCAATCACTGCCCCAAAAATAATTCCTTTGACAAGTTTTTGTTTTCCCATAATTTATCCACCTCTTATTCTCATTTATCTCATAGATGCTTCCTTTTTATATAAGCATACAATGATTCACAGCCTTCTTTTACAAGTTCATACGTATAGTCAAAATTCTTGGTGAAATATGGATCCGGCACATTTTCTTCCTTAGCATTTTCAACGAAATCCATCAGCTTTTTGATTACTACTTTTTCTGAATTTTTACCCAGTTCTGCTAAATCATTGATATTTTGCTGATCCATTGCAATAATATAATCAAAATTCTCCAGATCCTTTGGATTTATTTGTCTCGCTTTTTGTCCTTCATATGTAATTTTCATTTGATCTAGCTTAGCTCTAGTCCCTTGATGTGGCGGCTTTCCAATATGCCAATTCCCCATTCCAGCAGAATCAATAAAGAAGCGTTTCTCCATTCCATCTTCCTTGGCTATTTGACGAAAGACCGCTTCTGCCATTGGCGAACGACAAATATTCCCTAAACAAATAAATAAAACATTAATCATATAATACCACCTATTCTAATTTGTTAATCCTAATATTTTAGAAAAACTCTATTTTCTAGAAAAGTTATTGATTTAACTTGTTAGCAGCTTATCCATCACCTTGTCTGCTTCTAGTGGCTGACTATAGAAATAGCCTTGATAGTAATCACACGCTACATTACGAATAAAACTTAATGCATGTTCTCCTTCTACCCCTTCCGCTACTACTTTTAAACCAAAGGTATGACCAAGATGAATCATTGATTTAATAATTTCGGCACTTCCAGAATCCGTACATACATCCTTCAAAAAGGATTGGTCAATTTTTAGATAATCTATCGGGAATTTTTTTAAATACCCTATCGAGGAATAGCCGGTACCAAAGTCATCAATCGATAAAGAAATTCCTATACTTCTTAACTTTTCCATTGTTTCAATACATTCTTCTGGGTTATGTATAAAGCTATTTTCTGTTATTTCCATCTCCAGATACTTTGGATCCATCCCCATCTGCTCTATAATACGGATTACTCGATGATAAAAGCAAGGTTGCTGTAACTCGAGTGCAGATACATTAATGGCAATCAAAATTGGTGGAACACCAATACGCTTCCATTCCAGGTATTGTTGACAAACTGCTCTTAATACCCATTCTCCAATAGAATGGATCATACCGATTTTCTCTGCTATCGGAATAAATCTAGATGGTGAAATTTCTCCTAATTGATGATGTTTCCACCTTAATAAGGCTTCTAGTCCGATCATTTTATTTGTCTTAACATCTACCTTAGGCTGATAGACAAGATAGAACTCATTGAATTGTACTGCTTTTATGATATCGGATTCCAGTGAGATTAACTCATTATATATTGCTCCCATAAAGCTTTTATATTCATTTACTTGATTTCCACCTTTTGTTTTTCCATGCCTTACTGCGAACCTTGCTTGATGGATATGTTCAGAAGGCTTTATATCAGACTCTTGAATATGACTAATGCCGATCGTTGCGGTAAGGTAGAATTCATGATTCTCCGCAAAAATTGGTCGTTGAATAGCTTTCATGAGCTGGTTTGCAAGCGAGAAGCTCTGACTGACTGTGTTGTCAATTGACACCAAAAATTGATCACCAAAAAGATGATACAAATTACAAGTTTCTGGAAGATGTTCATTAATCCTGTCTTCGACTAGTTCAATTACCTGATCTCCTATCTGTCGGCCTGCAATATCATTCACATTTTTAAATCGATCTATATCAAAGAAAAGAATCGACTTTGGTCTTTGAGCATCTAACTTCATCGACTCTTCGAGATCTTCTATCCATCTATAACGATTGTCGAACGGCATTTCGCTAATTCGGTTTATTCTCTCATTCCGTTGTGATGTTTTATTTAATATTTGATCTATAAACGTTTGAAACATTATCGTCACCTTTAATTTTCTAAATATTATTGTCATGCCAATTGGGACATATATATAGACAGGGTTATCTTTAGATATCACAAATTTTGAGGTTCCTTCATCTCTAAGGACGAACTAACGCTGTGATAAACGATCTAATTTGTGACGATATTGCCTATACACAGGTGATTTTTTTATACCGCGTTTTTCGATAAGCATCCTTAGTCGTAGCTCTTTTTCTGTAAGTTTTTTCTCCAGACGTTTTTTTTCTGATTCGCTATCACATGACTTGATCAAATCTCTTAATGTTACTAATTCTTTGTTTATTTGTAATTCCTCTGGAAGAAAACCACTATTCTTTAACAGACGGTATCCCATCCGCAAATCCTCTGGAACGTGTGATAAATCATCTTGCTTTAATGGCTTCCCTCTCCCTTTTAGTTGATCAAATTCCCCTTCCTCTATAGCTTTTTTTATCCTTTCCTCCGCTAATTGTGCAAATACATCCATATTAATCATCCTAGATTATTTTTTTAGGCACGCTTCTATTCACTCATCTATTTTATCATTCGACTAGACAGGAATCTTATCCACACGTCTGATGCTATTAACTACCTTTATTATACTAGATTATCAACAGAAGTTTTATTATAATGAATTTTTCGCTTTTAAAATTTCACACTAAAGTTAGTTTTTTTGCATTAACAAAAACTTCCATCCATAATACGGTCATAATTTCCTATGAAAAATAGAACAATTATAAAGGTAGAGATTTATGATATAGAATTAATGGAGGGTACGTAATGTTTGCAAATACAGAAATTGGTATTGACCTAGGAACCGCAAATATATTAATTTATACCAAAACCAAAGGAATTATATTAAATGAACCTGCCGTTGTGGCACTAGATACAAAGACAAATAATGTCGTTGCTGTCGGAAATGAAGCGAAAAGTATGATTGGGAAGACTCCAAAACATATTATTCCAATTCGCCCATTAAGAAATGGCGTGATTGCAGACTTTGATTCCACTACTCAAATGTTAACAGCTATGTTAAAGAAAGTCAGTAAAAAAGCTGGAATCTCTATGCGAAAGCCTACCGTTGTCGTTTGTACGCCATCAGGTAGTACGGCTGTAGAACGACGCGCTATTGATAATGCTATTAAAAGCTATGGAGCGAAAGAAGTTCATCTAATAGAAGAACCGATCGCAGCTGCTATCGGTGCAGATCTTCCTGTGGCAGAGCCTCAAGCAAGTATGATTGTCGATATTGGCGGCGGAACAAGCGAGGTAGGGATTATTTCTTTCGGTGGTGTTGTTGCAAGTAGATCTGTTCGAATTGGCGGGGATCACATCGATGAAGAGATTATCCAGTATATAAAAAGACATTTCAATGTCCTTATTGGGGAAAGCACAGCAGAAAAGATTAAAATAGAAATCGGACATGCCCTCATTGAACATGATGAAAAAACAATGGACGTTCGTGGACGAGACCTTGTAACAGGGTTACCTAAAGTGATTGAAATTAAATCTACCGAAGTACAATACGCGATAAAAGAAGTATTAGAGGCTATTCTAAACTCCATTCGAGACACATTAGAAAATTGTCCACCAGAGCTAAGTGGAGATATAGTAGACCAAGGGATTACACTGACTGGAGGGGGAGCATTACTACAAGGGATGGAAAAATGGCTTTCTAAAGTAATCAATGTTCCCGTACATCTTGCTCCAAACCCGTTAGAATCCGTAGCAATTGGTACAGGTAGATCGCTAAAAATGATTCAAAAATTGCAAAAAGCTGCGAAATAACTTGCTAAAGACAGCTCGTGTTGATAGGCTATAGGAAATCATTACCTAATGAGAGGAGTCATTAACATGAAATCCCCCTTTACATTGAGTCATGAAGAAAGAAATGAATTTATTACTCTCATTCAAGATTACTACTTAAGAGAACATAACGAGGAATTAGGAAATTTACAGGCAGGATTTCTTCTAGATTTTTTTATGAGGGAAATAGCTCCAACCTTTTATAATTTAGGGGTAAGAGATTCCCATACTTATGTAAGTAATAAACTAGACGATTTATTTGAAATAGAAAAAAGGTAATTTTCCATCAGTAGGGTTATGTCCTTGAGCCTAGAAAAACCGAACTATATTTAGAGCCTTAAGAAAAAGCTCTAAGTAGTTCGGTTCCTTTCTTTATCCATTCCTTCACCTAATCAAAATCGACAAAGAATGTTTCTGGACCTGTAGGAGTTTTACTGCCTCCCAATGGTTCTACACTTGCTTTTATATGCTTATATTCCGATAAGTCATTTAAACGATATAATACTTTTGCCTCACCATTCGTATCTACCATTAATAATTCACCTTCAGCATGATTATCCTGGTCAACGATCCAAAGCTGATAATCATTTTGCTCCAAGCCCTCTAGCCCCTTTACTTTAAGTAACATCTCCTGTGTTTCTTTATTGACCCATAAAGCACCGTCAATATTACTAGTATTGGAAAACGAAACAAGCTGTTGTACTTCTACATGTGGACTATTGGTAAATAAACTTTCCTCATTGATTTCATTATTTTGATAAATTTCATATTCCGGTTGAACCGTATTACTTTGGTAAACAATGTCATTTAATCCCCAGAACAGAAAAGCCACAATTGCTAGACTAGCGGTGAGAATTATTGGTTTAAATGAAATGAAACGATGACTTTTTTTCTTTTCGATCGATTCATCTAATCTCTCCTTTAGTGAAGGAGAAGGGGAAACATCTGTCATACTTTCCATCGTATTTTGCCAAAATTTATATACTCCTTGGCATTTTGGGCATGTATTTATATGGTTTTGAATTTCAAATTTTTCTTCTTCTGAAACATTACCATCAAGCAGGTCGATGATTTTTTCTTCCTTCAAATGGTTACTGCTCATTTATTTGTCACCTCCACTAGAACCATACCAACGTAGTAATGATTTTTGCTTCCGTAAATTTTGGAGTCCATAACGAATAGATGATTTAACAGAACCGAGTGGTCGGTTAAACCTAAATGCAATCTCCTTTTGGGTAAAATGCTCAAAATACATATGATAGATTGCTTGTTGTTGCTCCTTTGGAAGACGGCTCATCGCATTAACGAGTAGCTCCTTTTCCATTCTTTCTATTACATATTGATCTGCAGAAGGAGAAGCATTCATCAGGATATCTTCGAGCTTATTTGTTAACAGACCTGATTTTTTCCGCAAACGATCTATTGCTCTTGACCTTGTCTTCACTCCTATCCATGCTTTTACACTTCCTCGTTCGGGATTGTATTGTATCGCTTTTTGATAAATCTCGAGAAAAACATCGTGGCAAATATCTTCCGCCTCACTACGATTACTCACAACCTTATAAGCAATTTGAAAAATGTAGATATGATATTTTTCGTAGAAGCTATCAAATGCTTGTTTTTGTCCATCTGCCATTCGTTTTAATAACAAATGATCTTCTTCCAACATGATCCCCCCTCTAAGAGTTCATCAACAATTTATTTACATTGTACAAATTTTTTTCAAAAAAACAAATCCAACTACGTAATTTCCACGTATCACTCACTGAAAAATCATTTTAAGGAGGATCTAACCATGTATAAAAAAATTATATCTTTAATATGTTCCGTGTTGTTATTATTTCCTATTTTATTTATTGGAAAAGTAGAAGCAGCAGGTGGAATCTCTCTTTACACACCTTATACAGGCTTATCCGTCACACCAGGAGAAACATTAAGCTATGACGTCACTGTGCTTAACAAAAGTAGTTCGATATCGAATATGACCTTTGATGTAGAAGGACTCCCGAAAGGTTGGAACTACACAATTACTGCTGGTGGAAATGATATTAGTCAATTATCTGTACGCGAAAATGGTGAGCAAAGTATCCAATTCGATGTAACCGTTCCATTAGAAATTAAAAAGGCGGATTATCAATTTACGCTTATTGCAGATGGTGAAGGCGATGATTATGCAGAATTACCTTTTATTACAACGGTATCGGAGGAAGGTACCTCTGCGACTGAATTAACATCGGAACAGCCAAATATGGAGGGGCATGCTGATGCTACCTTTTCTTATACAGTGAGCTTAAAAAATCGTACTGCTGAAGAACAAACCTATGCTTTGAGTGCAGGAACAAAAGAAGGCTGGGGTGTACAATTTAAAGCAGATGGAAAAGCAGTAACTTCAGTAGCACTAGAACCAAATGCATCAAAGGATATTACAGTGGAAGTAACACCACCGACAAATGTAAAAGCAGATACCTACTCCATCCCAATAAAAGCAGCTAATAGCTCTACCTCTGCAGAAACAACGTTAGAAGCCGTTATAACAGGTTCGTACGAATTGAAAATAAGTACTCCAGAAGGAAATTTAAGCACAGATGTTACAGCAGGAAATTCCCGTACTGTGGATTTAGTAATCGAAAATACTGGTACTGCTACCCTATCTGATATTTCCGTAAAAGCTTCCACTCCGCCTAATTGGGAATCAGAATTCAATTCAGACAAAATTGCTTCATTAAAAGCAGGAGAAACCAAAACAATAAAAGCAACACTAACCGCACCGGATGAAGCCATTGCAGGGGATTATGTAACCACCTTCACAGCGGAAACTGCGGAAGCTTCCTCGGATGCAAGTTTTCGTGTAGCAGTCGAAACCTCTACATTATGGGGCATTGTAGCTATTCTTATCATTCTCATCGTGATAGGTGGACTTTACTTTATATTTAGAAAATTTGGGAGGAGATAATTATGTCATCACCGATCATTACACTAGACGAAATCTCCAAGCAATATGACGAACAATATGCAGTTGATCACCTCTCCTTAGCGATAAAAAAAGGTGAGATCTTTGGATTATTAGGACCCAATGGAGCAGGAAAGTCCACTTCCATCTTAATGATGCTTGGATTAAGTGAGCCAACAACTGGGTCCGTTCATGTTTGTGGAATTAACTCTACATCCAATCCAATTGAAGTGAAGCGTAGAGTAGGATATTTGCCAGATGACCTTGGCTTTTACGAGCATATGACTGGATTTGAAAACCTCCTCTATACCGCGAGCTTAAACGGCTTGTCACGCAAACTTGCAGAAGAACGTGCTAACTATCTATTACAAAGGGTCGGACTAACAGATGCAACAAACAAAAAAGCAGGAAAATATTCTCGGGGTATGCGTCAACGATTAGGGCTTGCGGATGTCTTAATGAAAGATCCTGAAGTCATTATTTTAGATGAACCAACCCTCGGTATTGACCCTGAAGGTGTTAGAGAAATACTGAAATTAATACAACAATTGAATAAAGAAGATGGAATTACTGTACTACTTTCTTCCCATCAATTACATCAGGTACAGCAAATTTGCGATCGTGTTGGCATCTTTGTCAAAGGGAAGCTTTTAGCAGAAGGAAATATGGAGGAATTAGCTAAACAATTATTTTTTGAAGATTTATTCATCATCTATGTCAAAGCAGAACCTATTGATTCTGAATTAATCGAAAAAATCCGGACATTAAGGGGTGTCAATCGTATTGAACAAGCTTTAGATAAATTAGAAATTTATGTGGATCATGATATATCTGCAGATATAGCGAAAATCATCGTTCAGAACAATATATCCTTAACACAAATACAAAAGAAAAATTATGGCCTCGACGAAATTTATCATCGATATTTTGAAGGAGGTGATAGTCGTGGAGAGGCTCCAAACTCTTAAAGGGAACATACAAAAATGGTTTACCATCCCGAACAGAGAAAAAAGTAGTCATATGACCGCATTCCAGGCGATCGTTCGAAAGGAATTTACAGATTATATTACGAGCTGGAGAATAATTATTTTGCTCCTTATTATTACCTTTACTTGTATCGGTTCACTCTACACTGCTATTACAAATATTCAGGATGCCTTAGATGCCGCAGCTGAGGAAACAAAAGAAGTGGCAAGAAGTGCTTTTCTATTTTTAAAGCTTTTTACCATCTCTGATGGAACCTTACCTTCTTTTATTACATTCGTAGGTTTTTTAGGACCATTACTTGGTGTTGCTCTTGGGTTTGATGCCATTAATTCAGAACGTAATAAAGGGACCTTAAGTAGATTAATGGCACAACCTATACCTAGGGATTTTGTTTTGAATGGGAAATTTGCGGCAGCATTACTTATAAATGCTCTGTTGTTCTTTGCATTAGGCTTTTTAGTAATGTCCTTCGGTATTCTAATTTTAGGTATTCCACCTACATTAGAAGAATTCTTACGAATTATTTGTTTCTTAATTTTGTGTATTGCCTATATTGCCTTCTGGCTTAATTTAGGTATCCTGTTTTCCGTTCGATTCAAGCAAGCTGCTACATCCGCATTAGCATCGATTGCAATATGGATTTTTTTTAGTCTATTCTATTCAATGCTAGTAGAGCTATTATCAAAGTCGATTCTCAATCCTGAGAATATCGCAAGCACATCAGACGCAATAAGTAAACAAGGACTGGTGCTCAATTTAATGAGAATTTCTCCAAACTACCTTTTTACAGAATCGACAACGACACTCATGTCACCATCTGTTCGAAGCCTAGGTCCTTTAACAGTTGAGCAAACGACAGGTGCTATAGCAGGTCCGCTTCCTTTGAGCCAAAGTCTTTTATTAATTTGGCCTCAATTAACTGGACTCATTGCTGCAACTCTTGTATGTTTTGCCCTATCCTATTTACTCTTTATGAGACAAGAAATTAGATCCAAATAACGAGTGATTCTCAAAACCAGTTTGCATCAGAGCTTACTGGTTTTTTGTTTTTCACTTTCGAATAAACATGTTATGATGGGTAAATTGGAGGTGATTAGATGAAGGCATATTTATTATTAATTCTGGCTGCTATCTTCTATGCTGGTAATCTAATTATCGGAAAGCCAGTTACCGCAGAGATTCCACCAATTACACTATCTTTCTTCCGCTACATTATTGCAGCATTCGTTATATTTCCTCTTGGATACAGAGAATGGAAGAACAACCGTGCCCTTTGGAAAAAGGAATGGAAAGCTATTTTAGCACTTTCTGTGACAGGTCTCGTATTATTTAATATTTTTGTCTATTTAGCATTAAATTACACTACTACAATTAATGCTGGAATTGTAGAAGCATCTACACCTATTTTCACGCTTCTTTTGGCATTTATATTATTTGGCGATCGCTTTATAGCAAAACAGCTATTCGGTGTATTTATTTCTTTATTTGGCGTATTTTTTGTTATCACGAAGGGATCATTAGAGGTCATTACCAATCTCCAAATAAATATTGGAGATTTAATTATGCTACTAGCAATGGTAAGTTGGTCCGTTTATTCTATTTTCATTAAGCAACACACTTGGAAATTCCCAACATATGGTGCATTACTCGTTATGTCTGTCATTGCTATTATCCTCTTTATTCCATTACTCCCGATCGAGTGGGAGGAGATCAAACAAATTAATTGGTCTTGGGCGATCATAGGTGGAACCTTATATCTCGGTATATTTCCATCACTTATCGCATTGATGGCATACAACAAAGGAGTACAAGAGCTTGGTCCATCAAGGGCTTCTATTTTTCTTAATTTAATTCCTGTATTTACCATGATTGGTGCTGTCATCTTTTTAAAGGAGCAAATCTCCTTCGTTCAAATTTTAGGAGGATTATTCGTCATCATCGGGGTCATGATTACAAATCGGATGGGGAAAAAGAAAAACAAAAGTACTACGGAAATAGAATCCTAACTTAGACTGAGATTAGTAAGAAATTATTCTTGTTAAACTGTACGTACAAAAAAAGAGCCAAGCAAAGGATAGAAGAAATCCTCTACTTGGCTCTTTCTTAAACATAGTATTAGTTATTCACCAAACGTCCACTCTGCTAAGCTATCTATTGAATAGGTTGGCTTTGCTTCTATTGTTTCTAAATCTTTTTTCGTTGTCACACCTGTATGCACTAGTACAGAATCAATGCCAGCATTCATTCCTGCTAATATATCTGTAGCATAATTGTCACCAACCATAAGTGTTTCTTCCTTCTTTGTGCCAAGTACTTCTAGAGCTTGGTCCACAATGATTGATTCAGGCTTACCTATAAATGTTGGTTGTATTCCTGTAGTAACAGTTAGAACAGAAATAAGGGAACCAGCACCAGGTAAGAAGCCTCTTTCTGTTGGTAATGCTACATCACCATTTGTTGCGACAAATTTTGCGCCCTTGCGAATATTTAGTGCCCCTTTTGTTAGCTTTTCATAATTTATATTTCGATCCAGTCCCATTACGACAAAATCTGCATCTTCTTCTACGAGCTCAAGCCCACATTCCTTAAGCGCCATATAGAGTCCTTCTTCACCGATTGCATAGACTTTTGCATTCGCTTTTTGTTCCTTTATATAGGTTGCTGTCGCCATACTTGTCGTAAAGACATGTTTAGCTGTACTTGGGACGCCCATATTAACTAATTTTTCTGAAACATCCTTTGGATGCTTGGTAGAATTATTTGTTAGAAATAGATAGGGGAGCCCCTTTCGTTCTAATTCTTTCACAAACTCTATAGCCTCTATGATTTTTTCTGTACCTTTATACACTGTTCCATCTAAATCAATTAGAAATCCTTGGTAATTTTTCATCATATCCTCCTGAATTTTTTGAAAATTCTATGTATTTTGTTTTGTCATTTTTTTAATAAGTGATAGTATATATTTATGACAATCACGTCATTTTACCAATTTATATGTTATCATGTATAATTAGCAAATGAAATAAAAGCCATTATGCATTCCTATTTTTTAAGAAACATTTTGATTATAGCATATCGTGACACATATGCGTATAACTCGCTTATTAATAATTAAATGAAGAAAGGTAGTTTAAGTTAATGACAACGAATAACCCAAAAGCAGTTATTGTTATATTTGGTGCAACAGGTGATCTTGCAAATAGAAAACTCTATCCTTCCATCTATCGACTCTATCGTAATGGAAAATTATCAAAGAACTTTGCCGTAATTGGTGTTGCAAGACGACCACTAACGAATGAAGACTTCCGAAATAATGTAAAAGAATCTATAAACGGGTTAAATGATCCAAGTATTGATCCAGATGAATTTGCTAGCCATTTTCATTATAACCCTTTCGATATTCAAGACCTTGAGCATTATGCAGAGTTAGAGAACCTTATCAATCAGCTTGATGAGAAGCATGAAACTGACGGAAATCGTCTATTCTACTTTTCGATGGCACCTAATTTCTTTGGTACACTTGCTGCAAACTTAAAGTCAGAAGGTTTAACAACAACAAAAGGTTGGACTAGACTTGTTATCGAAAAACCATTTGGTCATGACTATGAGTCTGCCGAAAAATTAAATAACCAAATTCGTGAAGCTTTTACTGAGGATCAAATCTATCGTATTGACCATTACTTAGGAAAAGAAATGGTCCAAAACATTGAAGTAATTCGATTTGCCAATGCATTATTTGAGCCACTCTGGAATAATCAATATATTTCAAATATTCAAATTACGTCAAGTGAGATTCTAGGTGTTGAAGAGCGTGGACGCTATTATGATAGTGCTGGTGCCTTAAAAGACATGATGCAAAATCATATGTTGCAAATGCTCGCATTGATCGCTATGGATCCACCAATTAAGCTAACACCTGAAGAAATTCGTAGTGAGAAAGTAAAAGTGTTGCGTGCATTGCGCTTCTTTGAAGAAGACAATCTTGACCAATATATTGTCCGTGGTCAATATGGCCGTGGAATGGTAAATGGTGAGGAATTACCCGCATACCGCGAAGGAAATGGTGTGGACCCTGAATCAAATACAGATACGTTCGTAGCAGCAAAACTCATGATTGATAACTTCCGCTGGGCTGGAGTTCCATTCTATATTCGTACAGGTAAGCGTATGGAGAAAAAATCCACTGAAATTGTAGTCGAATTTAAAGATTTACCGATGAACCTCTATTATGGAAAAGAACATGAAACGAAGTCTAACTTACTCGTTATCCATGTCCAACCACATGAAGGGATCACATTGCATGTTAATGCGAAGAAAGGTGACTATAGTGCTGCCTCTACTCCAATCACATTAAGTTATGACAATAATTCTGGTGACAAGATGAATACTCCAGAAGCATATGAAATTCTGTTACATGATTGTATGCGCGGTGATTCCACTAATTTCACACACTGGGATGAGGTTGCTCTTTCTTGGAAATTTATTGATATTATCGCAAATGCTTGGTCCAAGAAAAAAGCAGACTTTCCAAATTATGAATCAGGAACAAATGGACCGAAGGAAGCTGATGAGTTATTAGCGAAAGACGGTTTTAAATGGTGGAACATTACACCTGAAAAATAGTAGAACAAGAGGAAGAGCAATCGTTTTAGGTTGCTCTTTCTTATCTAAAAAGGAGAGATTAAAAGTGAAATTCTATGATATTTCAATGACGATTCATCCAGAAATGCAAGTATGGGAAAATATTCAAGCAATTAAACCACATTTTGACCGAAATACCTCCGGTTATGTTACAAGTACAACAATGGAATTAAACCTTCATAGCGGAACCCATATTGATGCACCCCTTCATATGTTGAACGACGGGGATACATTTGAATCGATCTCATTAGAAAAATTAATTAGAAAGGTAAAGGTATTAGATTTAACGAATGCTAAAGATGGAATAAGTCGCACAGATTTGGAAGCGCATTCTATTTTTGAAGATGATTTTCTTTTATTGAAAACAAAAAATTCCTCCTTTGCGAAGAACGAGTTTGATTTCGACTTTATTTATTTAAAAGAAGACGGCGCTGACTACCTCATTCAAAAGCAGGTCGCGGGTGTAGGAATAGATACATTAGGAATCGAACGTAGTCAAGAAGGGAACCCAACTCATCGCAAGCTTTTCACAGAAGAGATTATTATTATGGAAGGTCTACGTCTTGCTGAAGTCACACCTGGAGAATATTTGATGGTCGCTGCACCATTAAAATTAATTGATACAGAAGCAGCCCCAGCTAGAGTGCTATTATTCGAAGAAGGTCTATGATAATAATAAAATCCCTCTCGCATATATGCAAGAGGGATTTTATTATTAGTCCTCTAACCACTCTGTATGGAAGATTCCTTCTTTGTCCACACGTTGGTATGTGTGTGCGCCAAAGTAATCACGTTGTGCTTGTAAAAGGTTAGCAGGCAATGTTTCTGTACGATAGCTATCATAATAAGCTAAGGCACTTGCAAAGCCAGGAACTGGAATTCCACGCTCCATTGCGATCGATAATACTTTACGCAATGATTCTTGATAGCCTTCTACAATTTCTTTGAAGTAAGGATCTAGTAAGAGATTAGCAAGACCTGGCTCACGATCGTATGCATCTTTAATTTTTTGTAGGAATTGTGCACGAATAATACATCCTCCACGGAAGATCATGGATATATCTCCATAACGTAGATTCCAATCATTTTCCTCAGATGCTGCTCTCATTTGAGCAAAACCTTGTGCATAGGAAACAATTTTACTCATATAAAGGGCTTTACGAATCGCTTCAATTAGTTCATCCTTATCTCCTTCATACGGCTTGTCCGCTGCAGATGGCCCTTGTAATACCTTGCTCGCTGCCACACGCTCTTCTTTCATTGCTGAAATAAAACGCGCGAATACAGATTCTGTAATAACCGGTAATGGTACCCCTAGATCTAGTGCGCTTTGACTTGTCCATTTTCCCGTACCTTTTTGACCAGCAGTATCTAGGATCACGTCCACCATTGGTTTTCCTGTTTCAGCATCCTTTTTCTTAAAGATATCTGTTGTTATCTCGATTAAATAGCTATCTAGTTCACCTTTGTTCCATTCTTTAAATACTTCATGAAGCTCCTCAGCACCTAGACCTAGCACGTGTTTCATAATAAAATATGCTTCACAAATAAGTTGCATATCTCCATATTCTATACCATTGTGAACCATCTTGACATAGTGTCCAGCACCATTCGGTCCGATATAAGTTACACAAGGGTCGCCATTTACTTTAGCAGAAATTGCTTCGAAAATTGGTGCAACTAAATCATATGCTTCTTTTTGTCCACCAGGCATGATGGAAGGGCCTTTGAGTGCTCCTTCTTCCCCACCTGATACACCTGTTCCAATAAAGTGGATTCCAGATTCATCAAGCTCAGCATTACGACGCATGGTATCTTTAAAGAACGTATTCCCACCATCGATTAAAATATCACCTTTATCAAGTAATGGCCGTAGGGAAGCAATCGTCGCATCAGTAGCTGGCCCTGCTTGTACCATTAACATAATCTTACGCGGCTTCTCTAAGGAATCAACAAATTCTTCAATCGTTTTTGCTCCAACGAAATTCTTCCCTTTTGCTTCATTGTTCAAGAAGTCTTCTGTTTTTTGATAAGTTCTATTAAAAACTGCTACAGAATAACCTCTGCTCTCTACGTTTAAGGCAAGGTTTTTCCCCATAACAGCAAGACCTATCACACCAAATTGTTGTTTTGCCATTCTCCTAATCGCTCCTTTTGTTAATTTATCACTACTTATGTATTATTCCATATCCTCTATTTTAGCACGAAATGGAACAATGCGTAAGTCCAGTATAAAAATTCACTCCATATAATAAGTTATTACATCAAATGGTTCACTGCAAGTAATAGCTACCTATTTTCAGAAATTTCTATCATTTCTAGCAAATATTTCAGGATCCAGCACTACACGAAAATACTTTACTGTTAAGTCGATGATAATACCCACTTTTCAATAGCAAGGGCTACTCCGTCCTCATCATTAGAAGCGGTTACCCAATCAGCTGCTTTTTTTACAGGTTCCTGAGCATTTCCCATCGCGATGCCTAATCCAGCTAATTCTATCATTTTTATATCATTCAAACTATCACCAGCCGTCATCACCTGATCCATGGTGATACCAATTCTTTCACAAACCTTTTCAATTGCCGCTGCTTTATTCACTCCGACTGCATTGACTTCAATATTGGTTAGACTAGAATTACTTACCTCGACATCCTCCCATTCTGACAATGTTTGGTTAATTTTTTCCTTTATTTCTGGGGCGTCTGTGTCAAAGCCAAATTTCAGCCATTCATGTGCTTCAATATCCTCAGGAGTCTCTCCCCGCCAAATTTTATCAACAGAAGCAAGCCAAGCCCATGTTTGATGCTCCTCTCTAAGCTTTACAAGCTTCATAACAATACTTGGATCCAATGTTTGTCTTGCAATTAAGTCACCATGCATTGTCCAAATCTCACTACCATTCACCGTAATCAAATAATGTAAACCTAATTCTTTTGCAATAATAGAGCTTGTTTGATAGTGACGACCTGTTGAGATAATCACCTCTACCCCATTATCTTGGGCTCTTTTTATTGCAGTTTTATTTACGTCGGAGACTTGGTGCTGATTATTTAAAAGCGTGCCATCCATGTCTAATGCAATCATTTTAATTTCCTTCATCAGAAGCCCTCCAATTCTTAATACCCCTATATTTTATGCGAAAATAATGGTTTTAGCAAAAATGCGATATCGATATTCCGTGTTATAATGAGCATACTAACGAAATAGAGGTGATAAAATTGAAAAAACGAGCAGTAGTAAGTGTTGTAGGTAAGGATAAAGTAGGAATTATAGCTAAAGTTACTAATGTATTAGCAGATAATCATATAAATATTTCTGACATAAGTCAGACGATTTTGCAGGATTTTTTCACAATGATTATGATTATAGATATTCAAGACAGTAGTAATATTAATCATTTAAAACAAAAATTCGAACCTGTTGAAAAGGAACTTGGACTGAATATTAACATTCAACTTGAAGATGTTTTTCAAGCAATGCATCGTGTTTAAGGAGGAAATCAATTATGCCAATAGGATTCACAGAGATACAAGAAACAATACGAATGGTAGAAATGGAACATTTAGATATTCGAACGGTTACAATGGGGATTAGCTTACGGGATTGTATGGATTCAGATTTTGATAAATTAAAAGAGAATGTTTATAAAAAAATTACGCACTATGCAAAGGAGCTTCAAACAACTGCTGACCAAGTCGCGGAGGAATATGGGGTGCCAATTATCAACAAACGAATTGCGATCTCACCTGTCGCAGAATTACTAGGAAATGCATCAAAGCAACAAGTAATAGAATTAGCCAAAATATTAGATGACGCAGCTAAATGTTTAGATGTGGATTTCATTGGTGGATTTTCTGCATTGGTACATAAAGGGATAACCAAGGGAGATCAAGCCCTACTTTCTGCACTCCCAGAGGCACTAAGCTTCACAGAAAGAGTATGTGCTTCTATTTCTGTTGCTACAACGAAAACAGGAATAAACATGGATGCTGTAGCAAGCATGGGATCGATTATAAAGCGAACAGCGGAGCTAACGAAAGATCATAATAGTATTGGTTGTGCCAAACTAGTTGTTTTTTGTAATCCGGTTGAGGATAATCCATTTATGGCAGGAGCCTTTCACGGCACGGGTGAAGGGGAAGTAGTGTTAAGTGTTGGAGTAAGTGGTCCTGGTGTTGTATTAAATGCATTAAAAAAATTCCCAAATGCCGATTTGGGAGAAATAGCTGATGTGATCAAAAATACGGCATTTAAGATTACAAGGGCAGGTGAATTAATTGGGCGTGTAGTAGCACAAAGACTAAACGTCCCATTTGGTATAATGGACTTGTCGCTTGCACCAACCAATGCTATGAATGACAGTGTTGCGGAAATACTAGAAGAGATTGGTTTAGAACGTGTCGGTACACATGGAACCATTGCCGCATTAGCACTCATGAACGATGCGGTCAAAAAAGGTGGGGCGATGGCCAGCTCCTACGTTGGTGGTTTAAGTGGCGCTTTTATACCAGTAAGTGAAGATAATGGAATGATTCGTGGTATTGAGGATGGTGCTCTTGAATTATCAAAGCTTGAAGCGATGACATGTGTCTGCTCTGTTGGATTAGACATGATTGCACTAGATGGATCAGCTAGCGAAGAAACCATTGCTGCCATCATAGCGGATGAAGCTGCAATAGGCATGATCAATCGAAAAACAACAGCTGTACGTGTTATTCCAGTGATCGGCAAAAAACAAGGCGAATCGGTCGAATTTGGCGGACTACTTGGTCGAGCACCGATAATCGGAGTTAGTTCTTTTAGTTCTGAGAAAATTATTCAGCGTGGTGGAAGGATACCTGCACCAATTCAATCCCTTACCAATTAAGGCTCCAGAGATACTAATGTTAAAAGAAGTCTATAAAAGCAATGCAGCTATCATAGACTTCTTCTAGCATTATTTCGCTCGTTTTATCTGATTTACAATTAATGTAACAAAAAATGCTACTAGACATGGTACAAGCATTGCAATGATGAAGCCAAGAGAGTGATTGGCAAGCAATGGTGCCGTAAAGGTAGGAACATAGGCTGTTCCACGAACCTCAAAAAAGCCAACTAATGCACCACCTATCCCCCCAGATAGAAGAGCTCCAGCGAAAATCCATTTGCTCGAAAACATAAATGGGTAGGCTGATTCAACAAAGGTTCCAAAGCCAAGATTGATTAGAAAGCCTGGAACGGCAACTGCTGCCTCTCCTTTATCACGTGGTCGAATAATATTCGCTAAGTTAATACCAGCAGCTACCATTACTAATCCCACCATATCAACAGCACCTAAAAAGCTGTTCCCCGTACGCTCCATTTCTAGCAATACAATCGGCAAGATGGCAGCATGATAGACCCCACCAATAATGGCTGGCCAAATTAACACTCCCGCAATGGTACCAGCAAGAATCGGATTAAAATCTACCGCAAGCTCAATTAACTGTTTTATTCCATCACCTATAAATAAAGCAATTGGTGCAATAAAATAATAAACTAATAATCCAGAGAATAATCCAGCAATTCCACCTGCAGCAATGTTGACTGTTGTCATTGGAAAGCGCCATTCAACAAATTTTCGGAAGAGTATACGCACCAGGACCCCTGCAAGAATACCAGCGATCATTCCACCAATAATCCCGCCATCAACCGACAATACTCCTGCAATAACACCTGCAACAATAGACACTTCATCTAATTCTGAAACCTGCTTTGCGGCAATAACGGCAATAACAACAGGAAGTGCACCAATTAATAGATCGAACACCTCACTTAAACCAGAAAGTGCTGGTATTTTACTTAATGCCAATATAAGAGCCATTGCGATAAAACCTGGTAATGCCGACATCATGATCCCACGAATATTGATATTTCGCCATCCGAGCCCATTTGATATTTGATTGGATGGATTGCTTCCTAAAATCGGGCGATACGACAGTTGAAATTCTTTACTTAAAGAAGTAATAAACGAAACAGCCCTCGTTCGATTGGTTGTTCCAGTGGTACCAGAGGTTGCTATTACTCTAGCACCCAAGGTGGCAATAGTTGCCATAGAAGTACCACCAGTTCCTACTACTGGTACTTGTTTCTTAGCGGCAGCACGAATGACGTGTTGATTCGTATCATTTGGATCACCACTCATTACAATTAATCCATCTATTTGCTCTTCTTCTATTAAATCGGCAATTTTCTGATCCAATAATCGCGCTTCTTCATTTACGACACTAAGATTAGCTCTTTCACTTTGAGTAAATGTTCCACTTTCATCAAGTTGCCATAAAGACGCCTTTGTGTCTTGTTTTGCAGAGTCCATGCTTTCTTCAGCACCAACGAACTGGACAGCGTGAAGCTTCATTCCTGCACTGTTTGCTTGAACTCTAATTTCTTCTAGTAGCTTAGCTGGTTTTTTTCCACCAAGGTTATAGAGGTTCCCACCACTACTACCAATTATTGCGATATGTTTCATCTCTTAACCTCTTTTCATTTAATCTACCAATTGTCTATTATAGTCGAAAATTGTCTAATACGCTACTATAGTAGAGTAAAAGAGTAAAAATTATTCAAAGTACTAGAGTTGAATTTTCTGAAAAGTCCGATGATTACAACAATTAGTAGACTTATTGACTTCACTTATTTGTCATGCTATGATTACCTTTATAATAAAAGTAATACTCTTATCAAGAGAGGTGGAGGGACTGGCCCTATGAAACCCAGCAACCGTCAGATGATTCTGATAGGTGCTAATTCCATCAAAGCAAGTTCGCTTTGAAAGATAAGAGGACTAAGCGGAGCATACATCCTTTCTGTCCTCTTGTACAGAAAGGATTTTTTGTTTTTCTACCCCAGAGAAAGGAGTGGGCTGATTGATTAAGATTGAAAACTTATCAAAGCTATATCAGACAAATAAACAACAAGTGCAAGCTGTCAATAATGTTTCATTAAACATAGAAAAAGGAGAAATATTTGGTGTAATTGGCTATAGTGGTGCTGGAAAAAGTACCTTTATCCGATTGATTAATCGATTAGAGGAACCAACAAATGGTACTGTTTCAATACAAGAGCTTGATATAACGAATATGTCTCAAGCTCAGCTGCGGAAAAAACGTCAAAAGATCGGTATGATCTTCCAGCATTTTAACCTCCTTTGGTCTAGAACCGTATTTGATAATATTGCCTTTCCACTAGAGATAGCAGGTGTACCAAAAGCCAAGAGATCTGAAAAGGTAACTGAATTAATTCATCTAGTAGGATTATCTGGAAAAGAAAATTCCTATCCTGCACAACTAAGTGGTGGTCAGAAACAAAGAGTTGGCATTGCCCGTGCACTTGCCAATGATCCAGAGGTATTGCTTTGTGATGAAGCTACTTCTGCATTAGATCCTGAAACAACCGATGATATTCTCGAATTACTTGTGTCCATTAATCAGAAACTAGGTCTTACTATTATTTTGATCACACACGAGATGCATGTCATTCAAAAAATATGTAATCGAGTCGCTGTTATGGAGAGTGGAGAAGTTGTCGAAACGGGAGACGTATTGGATGTATTTGTTCGTCCGAAGTCAGCTACTACAAAGCGATTTGTTCAGCAATTAAATCCATTAGAGCATGAACAAGATAAATTGCAGAACTTCATAACCAATCATGACAATAGTGAAGTAATCAAGCTACACTTTATTGGTAATGATGCTAAAAGGGCCCTCATTACAGAAATCGTTAGAAAATTTGATGTAGAAATTAATATTCTACAAGGCTCTATTGCCCCAACTAGAGAAGGTGCCTATGGAACATTGTATATTGAATTAAACGGAGAGAAAGATATTCTATCCAAAACTATTCAATTTATTGAAACCTCTGGTGTGGAAGTTGAGGTGTTACGTCATGCTTAAAGAATTATTTCCAAATGTAAACATGGAGGATTTATGGACAGCAACAGAAGAAACCTTATACATGACACTCATCTCCGTAGCTGGAACTCTCATTCTCGGAATTATACTTGGGCTATTGCTGTTTTTAACAGATAGAGGAAACCTTTGGCAAAATCGCTTTATTAACTTTGTCACTGCAACGGTTGTCAATGTGTTTCGAGCCATACCATTTATTATCTTGATCCTACTCTTATTTCCTTTCACTGATTTTCTAATAGGTACGATTCGAGGATGGAAGGCTGCACTCCCTGCATTAATTATTGGAGCGGCTCCCTTTTATGCACGACTGGTAGAGATAGGATTAAAAGAAGTAGACAAAGGTGTTATCGAAGCAGCAAAATCAATGGGGGCAAAACCTCACACCATCATTTTTAAGGTGCTTTTACCGGAATCAATGCCTGCTCTTATATCAGGTATTACGGTAACAGCTATTTCCTTAATCGGCTATACAGCAATGGCTGGTATAATTGGTGCAGGTGGACTTGGGGATCTTGCCTATATGAAAGGTTTCTTAAGAAGAGATTTCGATGTAGTCCTTATATGTACCATATTTGTTATCGCTATTGTGTTTGTTTTTCAATTAATTGGGGATTTACTATCCAAAGCGGTAGATAAAAGATAAAATTTAGAAGGGATGATTTATTTTGAAAAAATTACTAGCTTTATTATTCACAGCATCTGTATTAATCGTATTGGCAGCTTGTGGAACTTCAGAGAATGAGGATGCAAGCAATGAAGAAGGAAACCAGGAGACAACTTCTATTACAGTTGGTGCGACCAGTGTGCCACATGCTGAAGTATTAGAAAAAGCTGCTCCTATTTTAAAAGAAGAAGGCATTGAACTTAAGGTGGAAGCCTATCAAGAGTACACATTCTTAAATGAAGACTTAAATAATGGAACATTAGATGCGAACTATTTCCAACACATACCTTACTTCGAGCAACAAAAAGAAGAATTTGATTTTGATATTGTTAATTTAGGTGGTATTCATATTGAGCCAATGGGAATTTATTCAAAGAACATAAACAATATCGATGATATTCCAGAGGGTACAACTTTTATTATGAGTCGTAATGTACCAGACCATGGAAGAATTCTTGCTCTATTAGAAAAAGAAGGTTTAATCAAAATTGATGAGAATGTAGATAAACAATCTGCAACTGTTGATGATATTGTTGAGAATCCTCTAAACCTTGAATTTGATGCTAGTATCGACCCAGGCTTTTTACCTGAGTTCTATGAAAGAGAAAAAGATGCTATTCTAGCTATTAATACAAACTATGCCTTGGAAGCAGGTTTAGTTCCAACAGAGGATGCATTAATCTTGGAAGGCTCTGAGTCACCATATGTTAATATTATTGCAGCTCGTAGCGAAGACGAAAACAATGAAGCATTGGCAAAATTAGTAGAAGTGCTTCGCTCTGATGAAATTCAAGAATTTATCGAAGAAGAATACAACGGATCAGTTGTACCAGTATCAGAATAACGAAGAAGCAGGCACAACATATGGTGCCTGCTTTTTGCTTTTCCTTCATAAGTATGATTAAATCAAAGAAAGTTATAGGGAGATGAGCAAATGCAACGATTATTATTAGAAGCCGCTTGGGAAAAGACCATTGCTAAAGGTGATTTAGCCATAATTGAACAGGTGTTTCACTCAACAAAGGAAGATCAGAAACAAGCGATTACCTTCAGTACCATTCGCTATGCTTTTAACCATAAGGATCAATTGTTGTATACGAATTTAATTCACAATTTTTCCGAAACAGAAGTGGATTTAAGCAAGGTAGATTTAGTTATTTTTCAAGAGCAAGAAATGATTGCTGGTCATTCATTTCAAGAAAATAGATTACACATCCCTCCAAAAACAAGCATGCCCTGGACCTTTATTTTCCCAAAAAGAAGCTACCAATCAGATAAGGTGTCAAACACGATGAAGATGGAAATCAAGAAAGCGGACTAATTTTTTGTCTCTAACGAGAAAAAGACCAGATTCTCTTATGAGAACCTGATCTTTATATATATTAGGCACTTTCACTCTTCTGCAGATTATTATTCTCTTTTTCTTGTAGTTTACGAAAAACAGTTGCTACAATCGGTCCAGAAATATTATGCCATACACTAAATATAGCACTAGGAACAGCAGAGAGTGGATTAAAGTGTGCTGCTGCCAGCGTAGCCCCAAGACCAGAATTTTGCATCCCGACTTCTATTGATACAGCTTTTTGCTGTTTTGGATCCATTTTAGTAAGTTTTCCAAGCCCATAACCTAATAGATAGCCAAATGTATTATGAAGGACGACAATAAGAAATATTAATAAGCCCATTTTTGCAATTTGTTCTTGATTCACACTTACTACTGCTGCAACGATTGCTACGATACCAATAACTGATACTAATGGAATTGCCTTTACCCCTGCTTCTACTTTATCCTTCAACAATCCTTTAACAAGTAAGCCTAACAAGATCGGTACTAAAACAATCTGTACGATTGATACAAATAAGGAAGCAGCCGATACTTCTAGCCATTGGCTAGCAAAAAGAAAAATAAGTGCAGGTGTCAAAACCGGTGCCAGAATCGTAGAAACCGCAGTAATCGAAACCGACAATGCTGTATCTCCTTTGGATAAGTATGTCATCACATTGGATGAAGTACCACCTGGACAACATCCAACGAGAATCACTCCAATTGCGACCTCCTTTGATACAGGTAGAATGGTTACAAGCGCAAAGGCAATTAATGGCATGATTAGGAATTGTCCTACAACTCCTATTGCTACTTCCTTTGGTCGTTTAAATGCTTCTTTGAAATCACTAGTGGAGAGTGTGAGTCCCATACCGAACATAATAATTCCTAATAATGGCGTAATATATGCTGCTAACCATGTAAAGCCTGCTGGTACGAGAAATGATAAGATTGCAAATAGTACGACCCAAATCGCAAAGGTATTTCCAACAAAACTGCTAACTCTTTCTAATGCTTTCATTTTATTCCCCCTCTTATTATCATTTCAGAAATTATATCTTATTTTTTGAAAAATTCAAATATTATTTAATTAATCCTTTATTTATATCGATAAAAAGACTGGGACAAAAGAGTAATTAAATAGAGAAAATCCAAACATTAATATTTCTGTACTGTAACCCAGTCAGAAAACTGTTCGGATTCCTCATTATCCCTATTTAATTATGTCCCAGCCACTAGCCGATAACATCTCTTTTTCGAAAACCAATAAATCCAGCAACGGTGCCTATTAGACTTAGCCCGATTAGAACAATGATTGGTAACCAATCAAATGCCTCGACCGGGAGCTGTGGAATATGTGAATAGCTGGATAACTGTGCTAACCATTCCGGCAAATCTAACATTTCACCTAAATAAACCACGATGAAGGAGAAAACTAAATATCCCCAAATTATTGGGGTCCATTTAGGCAGAAACCCAAAGATACAGAGAGCGATTGTGAGTAAAAACCAGCTTGCTGGTAAATAAGCCATCCCTGCCTTCCAAAAGTTAATAAAAGGAATCGGCTCCTCCATGACAAAGCTAGAACTAATCCACAATCCATAAACAGCCAAAAATTGTGAGATAGTGGATAGAAGGATTCCAATTAAATAATAGACACCGACAATGTTCCATCTCGATACAGTACCTGTTAGGAGCATTCCCAAGCGTTCTTTCTTCTCTTCTCCTTTTATTTTGAGAAAGGTTATAAGGGCTGGAATCGTAGAGAATATAGCTAGTATTACCATTAGCATAGTAATAAATTGTTCGGTTAAGGAATAGTTCGCATTACTGCCAAGCATTTGCTTCATTGCTTCATTATTTTCAAAAAAGGCCTCTAGATCTCCAAACACTGATCCGTAAGATAGCCCTAATAGAAGCATCGCCACTAACCAAGCAATGATAGAGGTTCTCTGAATTCGAAGAGCTAATCCTATAGTTGAAAGAATCCACCCCGATGCCTTTTTTCTACCAGGCTTGGTAGCAATTAATCCTGCTCCAACATCTCTTCGATTATTCAATAAAAAGGCGACAGCGACAAGGATTAGATAAACCATGAACGTTATAAGAATTGGCCACCAATAGTTGTGCACAAATACTTCCACTCGAAGAAGGAGACCTAGTGGAGAGCTTAAGCTTAAAGCCTCATTTGATACGTCTCCAATAGCTCGAATAAAGTAAAACAAAAGTAAAAAGGTAAAGGAATAGCCTAGTGTTCCCCTTGCAGTCTGTGATAATTGGGCAAAAATTGCCGTAATCGCTGTAAAAATTAACCCACCACAAGCAAGCGTTATTCCATATAAGAACGATCCCTCTATTCCAATACCATCGATATTCATGGCCACAAGACCAAAAGCTATCAATAAACCGATGATAATATTATAGGAGGAAACAGTAATGAAGGAAGCCATTAATGGTGAAAGCCTTCCAACAGGTAAAGCTCTAATTAATTCTAGTTTACCATCCTCTTCTTCTGCTCTAGTTTGTTTACTAACCATTAGAATGCTCATCACAGCAAAGGCAATCATCGTAAATAAAAGCATTTCATGTGCCATCATCGCACCATTAGTATAATTACTTAAACCATATCCTGGTCCAACCATAGCTGTCATTGCAGGATTTTCCATCGTCTGTGCCATTGCAGCCCTTTCCTGCTCATTTTGATATAACCCACTAAAAGCACTGGCAGTAGCAACAGTAATCAGTACTAGAGAGACTCCCCAGATCATAAAACTAACTCTACTTTGTCTCCACTTCCATGCTAGAAGTTTCTGTAAGGAATGAAATCGCATATTCATCCTCCTTTCTATCCTTTTTGCTCATAATGACGCATAAACAAATCCTCTAAAGTTGGTGGCTTACTCTCGATTTTTATAATTCCATAGCTACTTAATTTAGTCATAATTTCTGGCAGTTTATCTGTATCAACCTGGAATATATAATCACCATTTTCTTTCTGAAGCTCATGTATCCCTGACCATTCAGACAAATCCTTGATCGCACTATTTGTTGTTAGCTTCAAATTTGTTCTTGTTAAATAACTTAATTCTTCTAAAGTACCTGTTTCAATCATCTCACCCTGTCGAATAATCCCGACTCGATCACATAGCTTTTCAACTTCAGAGAGAATATGACTAGAAAGCAAAACACTTTTTCCATTCTTCTTCACTTCTGCAACACATTGCTGAAATACTTGTTCCATTAATGGATCTAATCCAGAGGTTGGCTCATCTAGAATGAACAATTCTGCGTCCGATGCAAATGCAGCGATTAGAGCTACCTTTTGTCGATTCCCTTTTGAATAGGTCCCACATTTTTTCCTTGGGTCTAATTGAAATAAATCGATAAGCTTCTCTTTTTTCTTATAATCCACCTTACCTCTGAGCCTTAGAAATATATCAATCACTTCCCCACCAGTTAGGTTTTCCCATAAATGAACATCACCAGGTACATAGGCAATTCTATGATGAATCTGTACAGCCTCCTTCCATACATCCATTCCAAAGATCTTTGCACTTCCTGCACTAGCTTGGATGATCCCTAACAACACACGGATAGTCGTCGATTTCCCTGCCCCATTCGGTCCGATAAAACCGAAAACCTCTCCTTTATTAACTTGTAAATTAATCTTATTTAGTGCTTGAAAGGAGCCAAACCTTTTTTCTACATTTTGAACCTGTACAATGGTCATCCTATCCCCTCCAATTTAATCAACCCAATAAAAGTTTTGAAATATTATACTTTATATATTTCATAATATTAGATTTCATTTGATTCTGCAACCTCTTTATGAAATATTTTACTTGTTTTATTTCAAAACTTTACATACAATATGAAGTGAGGTGAAGGAAATGGACGGATTTGAAAGAAGAAAACAAAAAAAACAAAACAACATTTTAAATACAGCTGTTTCTCTTTTTTTACAAAAAGGGATTAAAAGTGTGTCCATAGCAGAAATTGCGAATACGGCTAGCGTCTCTCAAGTGACCATTTATAATTATTTCGGAAGTAAAGATAAGCTACTAAAGCAAGCCATGATTTTTTATGTCGAAGAGTTATTTGGCGAGTATGTGGAAATACTCGATTCCGATCAACCATTCCCCGAGAAAATAAAGCAGTTCATTTTTCATAAAGCGGAATTATCGGCACAAATTCATGAAGAAGTTTATGAATACTTATTAAACGACTTGCATGGAGCACCGTCTTTTTTAGAGAAGATCTATCAAGAAAAATCAATTCCTTTCTTCCATCAATTAATTCAATTAGGGAAAAAGGATGGTTATATTAACGAGCAGATTTCCGAAGAGTCTATTATGATGCATATTCAAATGTATAAAAATTTCCTTCAACAGAAAAATATCGGTAATAAAATTCTTCCATATACAGAGGATATTATGAATCTTTTCTTCTACGGAATTATGGGCAAGGAAAAATGATTCGAGTTTTTTTGCAAAAACAAAAAATAATGAAACAATTTGCCAAACACTTCCGTATGTAACATAAGCGAAGTGTTTGTTATTTTATTGAAAAGGAGTAGGGTCATTTTGAAAAAAAAGCAAAATAAATTTCTATCACTTATTCTATCTACTAGAATTCCAAGATTAGCACTTGTGATTGGGTTAGTTGGAGGTTTATTCACGACATTAGTGGGGTTAACCATCCCACTTTTAACGCGTCAAATGGTCGATGGCTTTGATGCCAGCAATCTGAATATTACATTAATTGCTGTTATTGTAATCGTGTTCATCTTACAAGCAGTGCTTGATGGTGTGTCTACCTATTCCTTGGCCTATGTTGGTCAGAAAATAGTTGCGAGATTAAGAGAACAGATGTGGACTAAGTTTATTCGTTTACCCGTCTCCTACTTTGATAAAAATAAAAGTGGAGAATCAGTCAGCAGGGTTGTCAATGATACGAGTATTGTGAAAGATCTCATTACACAACACTTCCCTCAATTTATTACAGGGATTATTACAATCATTGGTGCGATTATCATCTTATTTATTATGGATTGGAAAATGACCTTACTCATGCTTATTTCTGTACCGATTGCGGTCACTGTTCTATTACCACTAGGAAAGAGAATGTCTAAGATTTCTAGGAATCTACAGGATGAAACGGCAAACTTCTCTGGTAGTATTCAGCAAACCTTAGGAGAAATACGCTTAATGAAGTCCTCTAATGCGGAAAAGGCAGAGCAAACGAAAGGCTTTAAAAACATTACAAAGCTTTTTAGTTTTGGTTTAAAAGAAGCCAAAATTTTTGCGTTAGTCGGGCCAACGATGTATTTGATTAATATGATTGTCATAGTGATGATCATCGGCTATGGAGGAATTCGAGTCGAGGAAGGAACGATGACAACAGGTTCTCTTGTTGCCTTCCTACTTTACCTTTTTCAAATCATTTATCCAATCACATCCTTTGCGATGTTCTTTACCCAATTACAAAAAGCACAGGGTGCCACGGAAAGAATAATGGAGATTCTCGATTTGAAATTAGAAGAGGATAAGGAAGGTATTGATCTAGATATTGCAAATAAAACAATATATTTTGATCATGTCACCTTTGGCTACGATAAATCAGAGATTGTTTTAAAAGATATATCATTTGAGGTTCATCCTGGAACAATGGTTGCTTTTGCTGGCCCGAGTGGTGGTGGTAAAACGACGATCTTCGGTTTAATGGAACAATTTTATCGACCATCATCAGGTATTATACGTATAGGAGATACACCTATTCAAAAGCTTTCCATGAAATCTTGGCGTGGTCAGATTGGTTATGTTTCTCAGGATAGCCCCATGATGGCAGGTACAATAAGAGAAAACCTTTGTTACGGGATGGAAGACATTTCAGAAATTGATGATCAACGTTTATGGCAGGTTGCTGAGATGGCTTATGCTGCTCAGTTTATTAAAGAATTTCCTAATGGGTTAGATACAGAAGTCGGAGAACGCGGAGTGAAGCTATCAGGTGGTCAACGCCAAAGAATTGCGATTGCTCGCGCTTTCTTACGCAATCCGAAAATCCTAATGATGGATGAAGCGACAGCAAGTCTTGATAGCCAGTCAGAAGGCATTGTTCAAAAAGCTTTAATGAAACTCATGGAGGGTAGAACGACCTTTGTTATTGCCCATCGCCTGTCTACTATTATAGATGCAGATAAAATCCTTTTTATCGAAAAAGGGCAAATTACAGGTGTTGGAACACACCAGCAATTAGTCGCAAATCATGCACTTTATAAGGAATTTGCCGAACAACAATTAACATAATGTTAGCCAGGTGCAACAAGTTGCGCCTGGCTAACCATTTAACTATCAAATTTTTGTAACTCAATTAGATATCCACTCATTTTCTCATCATAATCTGGATAATGATAACCAAAGTTTTTAGCCAATTCTATCGAAGTCTCCCTAAAGAGTTGAATTGCGATATATAATGCATCCCAACAGGCAGTAATGCTATCTAGCTTATAAGTAGTAAGAATCCGATTCCATACATCCTTCGAAACATATTTATCTAGATATTTATGTGATTTGCCTACACTTAATTGGAAATTTGTTTCCACACCAACCTTCCATTCAAGCATTCGAAATAATTCTTTGCGAACAATTTTTTCAAAATGATCAGCTGCAAATAGAAATTCCTTACGACATAGTCCCTTCGCTACATAGGTTGTTACCCACCAAAATTCATTACAACAATCATCAAATTCTGCTGCACTCGGTTTTTTTACATGATAATCTCGATCATTAGGTATTGGCTTCTCTCTGATTCGATCGTCTTTATCCAACAATATTTTTGTTAAAGAATCATCCCCAAGATAGGCATCCAACTCTTCTAAAGGAATTAACATTAAATCAATGCGATTTCCGTCTTCGAATAACATTAGATAAGAGAACCAATTACCTAATGTTGCTGGATATAGGGTCATTGCTTCAGGTGTTTGTAGGATTAATCTTTTTCCAAAATAATCTATCCAGTCTTTATTTTTAATAAACGAGGACATATCCTTTACAATATAGACAATGTCATAATCTTGGAACAGGTCTTTTTTTACTCTGTCATTTGTTCTTGAACCATTCATACCGACTACCCTTACACGCTCATCCATTTCAGCAAAGTCCATAACTAGACTCATTATTTCTTGCTCTGATCGCAATATTTTCCCCCTCCTTTATGCGGTATATTCTATAATTCTATAATACATCAAGTGAGACTTCCATCTCCAAATGAAATAATACTATTTTTGAGATATTTGGGTTATACTTGATAACAAAGGAGAGGGAACAGTTCTTTTCAACACGAAGGGAGCATGCATTGATGCCAAACGATTGGTTGGAAGCAGATCCTTATTTGTCAACAATAAAAGTTATTTCAAATTCTGATAACGAGCCTGTAACGATTGAAGGCAATTCTGATGTATTGAAGTGTATCGGAATCGGAACAGATGCTGCTGTATTTCAATATATACATTTACCTCAATATGCTTATAAACTATACTCTGAGGAAAAGAAAGAAAAAATAAAACAAGAAGCTGAGATTTATCATCGACTCGGTACCTCTTCTTATTTCTCGACATGCTATGGTTATCATAAAAATTACCTTGTTTTGCAATATGAAGAAGGAATAACGCTTTACGACTGTCTGCTTAGAGGGATATACATTCCAAAACAGGTTGTACAGGATGTAGATAATGCAAGAGAATATGCTCGCCAGAAAGGAATGAACCCTAGAGATATCCATCTAAGAAATATTCTTTTACAAAATGGCAGGGCCAAGGTAATTGATGTTTCTGAATATTTAAACACTGGTAATGACTATCGATGGGAACATTTACGAAAGGGGTATGATGAATATTATCACCTCATTGCAGGTAAATCTATCCCTATTTTTATATTGGAATCAATTAGAAAATGGTACAGCCAAAGAAGGATCGGAGAAAACCAAATCGACGATTTTATGCAGAATATTTCGAAGCTTATTAATTTTTGGAAATGAATTTGGATCCATACCATTGTATAAAAATAATTTTTATTGTATTATTATACAAAAGGTAGGAGGACTAAGTATGTTACCCGAATCAAGTTATCTTCCAGATTACTTAGAAGAATCCGATATTATAGATTTTTCTAATCCATTAATTGAAAGGAAATGTAATCATCTATTCGATCGGCCATCTTCATCTTCGGAATTGAAAAAGGTTAAAATAGCATTCGAATTTGTCCGAGATGAGATCCCACATTCTTGGGATATCCAAGGATCTGTGGTAACTTGCAGTGCCTCAGAAGTGCTAAAACATCAACAAGGAATCTGTTATGCTAAGTCCCATCTTCTAGCTGCAATATTAAGAAGGGTGGGTATTCCAACAGGCTTCTGCTACCAAAAACTTATGCTCTTTGATACACCTGACAAAGGTTATGCTATTCACGCATTAAATGGTATTTATCTTCATTCACTCGAAAAATGGATCAGATTAGATGCAAGAGGGAACAAGCCAGGTGTTAAAGCTGAATTTTCTTTAACTGAGGAAAAATTAGCCTTTCCGATACAAGAGCAATATGGTGAAAGGGATTATCAAACAATCTTTACGAAACCAAACCAAAAAACTATTACTACCTTAAAAGATAATTCAAATGTCATCGAAATGTACAAAAATAAATTACCAGATGAGTTATAAAGAAATCATTGAAAGGGAGCCAACTTAATTGCTCCCTTAATTTTTATTTTGTCACCTTAATACTTCCATTATAGGTCTTTAATTTTACTAGATTATCACCATCACCAATAATGTTGGAAAAATTAGTGTCATCCAAAATGGTAATCTTCCCATTGTGAACACTTGTATCAAACCTAACATTAGTTGGCTCTTTTTCCGTCTGAATATTTATTTTCCCGTTGTGTGTTTCAAGATCAATTGGACGATCTAAATTGCTTGTTACAAGAGAAATCGAGCCATTATTTGTTCTTCCCTTCAAATCGCCTATTATATCACTCATCTCTATCTCCCCATTTTTAGTACTCACCTGAATATAATCGGAAATAATATCCTCAAGATGAATGCTCCCATTGTTTGTACTAATCATAGAAGTTACAGTTTGTAAATGGTTCATATCAATCTCTCCATTATTTGTATCCACTTCTAAATCAGTAGTACGGACTTCTTCCATCTCAAGCTCTCCATTGTTAACTTTTATTGTTATTGCTTGATAGTCTTTCTCTGGGATAAATAATTTAAGCTTCTGTTTCCAATTATGAAAATGAAAGCTAAAAAATGAACGCTCTTTATCTTCTATCTGAATTTCTGCAGTGTCATCCTTTTCTTCAACCGTAAACGTACTATTGGTTATTCCTTCCCTTGTAAGTTCAGCCTTTATAGTTGTGCCAGACGTAGGGATAACCTCCACTCTTTGATTATCCACCTTCATCTTAATATTTTCGATATTTTCAGCATTTATTTCTTTTGTTTCCACACTAGATGACTGTGCATACATGCGGTACGAGAAAATAGTTCCTAGTCCACCAACAATAATACAAATAAATGCTCCTAGTAATACCTTTTTTAATTTAGTCATGCTTCAACCCTCCCTTTACCATACGAACATTAAACTTCAGATATTGAATAAATCCTTTCTGTGACCAGTAGGTAACGTAATACATGCCAATAATTAATAAAAGACCAACACCCGTTAGAGCAATAGATGAAAACAAATCAAGATAATTAAATTGTCCAGGGAAAATGATTATATTTATAAGAAACAAAAGTGGCGATATCGTAAATGCTCCTCCGGCAACCCACCCACTTAAAATAATTGCTGCTATCGCAATTAAAGGACCTGCAACAATAACCAGATTAAAAAATCCTAAACCAATTACAGCCCATATGGCACTAAAAATATTTTTAGTCGATGAAGTTGTTTCTATTTTCTCTAAATAGTAATTAGCTAGAATTTCTTTTGCAATTTGGTTTGGTGATCCTAATGCTGAAACGATCTCCTTCTCTGATTTATTTTCTGTTTTTCCTATTTCAAAATGTTCCTGAAAGTCTTGTATAATATCTTTCCGTTCTTCATACGGTAGTCTGTTTAAAGACTTATCTAGCTTATTCAGAAATTCATTTTTATTCATGCTTGACACCTTCCTTTATAATCTGATTTACACCGTTTGTGAAATGTTGCCATTCTTCCATAAGTTCATGTAAATGCTCCCGCCCTTTATTTGTCAATTGATAATATTTACGTGATGGGCCTTCGGTTGATTCCTGTAAATAGGTTGTGAAATATTGCTCCTTCTTTAAACGCCTTAATAATGGATACACGGAACCTTCAGAGATAGCTATTTGATCCGAAATTTTTTGGACTAATTCATAGCCATATCTATCCTGTTTATCCAGTAAAGCGAGTACACATAGTTCTAGGGCACCCTTTTTAAATTGTATATTCATTGTTATCACCTACACTTATATTCACTACTGTTTAATAAACAGTACCTGAATAAAAATAATACTTATAATTATATAATACCACTCACTATTGTTTAATGCAAGGTACTGTTTATAATATTTATTTGATGAATATTTTAGATATAGCGATAAACAAAACAGATTTTGTAAAATGCAAAACCCGGACTTTACCTCAAGTTAATGAGATAAAGTCCGGGTTACTACTGAGAACAAAGACCTCAATCCAGCCTTATTCTATTATATACCTAATATATTATACCCTGAATCAACATAAACGATCTCACCAGTCACCCCACGAGACAAATGGCTCATCATGGCGAGTGTCATGTCACCGACTTCTTCTTTTGTAACATTTCGTTTTAATGGAGCATTCTCTTCAATTTTGTTCAATACTTCATTAAACGATGGGACACCCTTTGCCGCAAGTGTCCGAATGGCACCAGCGGAAATTGCATTGACTCGGATATTATCTTCTCCAAGGTCTGCAGCTAAATATTTTACTGATGCCTCTAATGTAGCTTTTGCAACTCCCATAACATTATAGCCACGAACAACACGCTCTGCTCCATAGTAACTCATCGCAATGATGGAGCCACCCTCTGTCATATATGGTCTTGCAGCCCTAGCAACAGCTACAAGCGAGTATGCACTTGTATCTTGCGCAAAAGCAAATCCATCACGTGAGGTATTAACAAAATCATCATTAAGATCTTCAGAGTGCGCAAAAGCAATGGAATGAACAATACCATGTATAACCTTCACGTCTTCCCCAATTTCAGAAAAGGCATGTGCAATACTTTCATCATTATTCACATCACATTGAATGACTGCCTTTGCTTCTACTTCATTTGTGTCCAACAGTTTATTTAATTTCTTTAATGAACGCTCTTTACGATAAGTAAAGAAAAGGTTGGCTCCCGCTTTACTCAAAGATTCGGCCACTCCCCATGCAATACTTCGCTCATTAGCAACTCCCATAATTACAATGTTTTTGTCTTTTAGTTGTAGTAAATCTTCCATGTTGTCCTCCTGATACCCTATTTTTCTATTTGTATATACCATAAGTTGCATTTACATCCTGTACAAAGATAATTCCATTTCCAGGTTCGTCTATTTTTAAATCTTTTCTAATTTTATCGACAATCCCATTTGTTGCTTTTTCCTCCGATAAAATCATCACTATTTCTTTTTCAGGTTCAATGTTCATCGCAAATAATTTACTTGTCTCATGAATTCCTGATCCTCTTGCATTAATAATTGTACCACCCTTAGAACCAGCAGACTCCGCTACACTAATGACATCCTCTGCTACTCCTTTATCCACGATAACCATAATGTTTTGAAACATGGACTTTCTGTCACCTCTTTCTTCTGTACCATTGATTTGACAGCTTCTAGTTCCGAGCAAAGTCGTGATTAAAGTAGTAAAAGCTATACCATGATTTGGTTTATCAAACTCAAATACTTTGTTCAAATGCTTTAATACTATTTCAGAAATATGTTTATTCGAAATCATTAGAACTACTTCTTTTCGAACATCCGATATAGCTAATAGGTTCAATATTTTATGATGAATGGTACCTTTTCCAAGCACAATTGTTCCACCTGATACGCCACATTTTTTGGCCTCTTTGATCACTTTGCTTCCTAAACCATACTTCACAATGACATACATTAATTCGAAGTGAGGTGTGGTGCTTTCATTCATCATATTAGGATAAACCTCCCTTTCTAGACTTAGCCTTAAAAATGAGCCCTAGAATCTGTAGCGTAATTAATGGAGTCAATGCTACCATAGCTATCATACCAAATCCATCAACAATAACATCCGCCCCTTCCACAGCATCAGCAACCCCTTGTGTAAAGGCTAGAATAAAAGTTGCTGTCATTGGCCCTGAAGCAACCCCACCAGAATCAAAGGCTATCCCAACGAATAATTTTGGTGTAAGATAAGTCAAAATAATGGCGAGTAAGTATCCAGGTAATAAATAATGCCAGAGCTGTAGTTCTGGGATCAATATTCTTAACATCGATAAAGCAATGGCAATACCAACACCAATTGCTAAGGTGACTAAAACAACTTTTCTGTTTACATAACCACTAGTAACATCTTCTATTTGATTTGTTAAAACATATACAGCTGGCTCTGCTAAAATCGTAACAATACCAAGAATAAGGCCTATGACCACAATATAAACCTTATTGTCCAATAAGGCAATACTATATCCTAATTCCATACCTAAATCCATAAATCCTGCATTTACACCAACTAAAAATAAAACTAATCCAATAAATGTAAAAACAAGACCTTTGATCACCTTTCGAAAACTCTTTCTTGATAATTTGAATGAAATTTTTTGAAATA
>JACYYJ010038907.1_pt1 | contig 65752 bp, 68 predicted proteins | sample 8236861 | NCBI WGS metagenome assembly JACYYJ01 (sample SAMN14103086, study PRJNA606662) | landfill metagenome | isolation source: landfill solid waste | place: India:New Delhi, Okhla landfill site | collected 2017-11-05
AATGATAAATTAATAATCTTGCGCTTACTTAGAAAAGGCTTATTAGGAAAAAAATACTAAATTTTATTATATGTATAAATTACATAGACTTTACTTGAAATCTTTTCTATTATAAAGAGTGTAATTAATCATACATAGAATGAAACGTTATCATCTGAGTTCATATTCTAGACGGATGAATCTATCACATTTAATAGTTAGGAGGAAAGAAAGTTGAAGAAAATTAAACAACCATATCTGCTCTGTTTCTTCATTGCACTTATGCTTTTTCCTTTTATGCAGCCAATAAACACATCAGCGGAGAGAGCACCTCTTGCTGATATCTCAACATTAGCCACTGTTAGCTCTGTTGAAGCAGATGGAGGATTTCTGGAGCCTGTAACTGATTGGTTCGGTTCAGTTGGAGATAGTATTGAGAATACGATTGACGGTGTGGAAGAGACGGTTAAGGGTATTGTCAATTATATAGGGGAACTGATAGGAACAGTAGATGAAGCTATATCTTCTTTTTCGAGTGGAAATACTTATTCCTCTGATGGAGTAGAGGAGATTCAAGAAAAGGTAAATCAGGCAGATGATCTATTGAAAAAAATTGGTATAAAGCCAAAGTCAGGGGAAAAGATTGTTTACCGTGTTTTACCAGATAAGCAGGATATCTCCGAGGGTATAAAGGCTAGAAGGCCGGATAGAAATATGAGTATTGCTGGACATGTGAGAAATGGAAGTAAGGAGAATTTTAAAGGCTCTCAATTTATTTCCACAACCAAAAGCTTTGATGTTGCCCTCGACAATGCTAGGTATGATATAAATAATGACAGGAAGCCACAGGATCTTCGGATAGTACGAATTGATTTGAATAAGGTTACTAATAAATACTATGATTTAACAGACCCCGAAATACAAGAAAAGTATCTAGTCACCAAGGCTGGTAAACCATTTCAAATGGTCCGGAATTATGCGAATAGTTCACAGGAGGTACTTGTTGAAAAATTTATTCCTAAGGAAGCATTTGAGTTAATCGGTCGTCCTTCCGAGTTTATGAATTAACAAAAGGGGTGTCAATATGGACCAATTAACATTATTGGAACATTTTATTGAATCGGAGATAAATTTGCTTGTTAAACTGCGGATGGGTAATGGCATGGATGAGAAGGAATATGAAAATATGAAAAGGTCGTTTTCACTATTGATGGAGCAATGGAGTGATAAAGACTCTATTCCACAAGATGCCGTACAGTCAGTCATGGAAGTCTGTGGTGAGCTTTATAACTTTTCCAGAAATTATTCAGGAGAAGAATCCGAGAGAATACGGGATGCTGCAGCAAATATCAGCACCTTGAGGCAGAAGGGTCTTGCTTGTGATCAAATATCGGACAAAGCAAAGGAAAAAGTTATGTCAAGTCTCATGGAACAAATTGAAAAGGGCGGGGGCTTTTTTGAAAAACTCCAACAAGGAAAGGGCTTGGATGAAGAACAATTCGAAGAGATCCTGGAAGAATTGACGACTATCGATGACAAAATATTCTTCTGGGATACAATGCCGAAGCCACTTGTCAGAATTCTGATTTCCCTTTATGAAATGGATCTCTTTGTTTATAAATATGAAGATGAATTTCAGGATCAGGTGGAAGCGGACAAGATATATGATGCATATGAAAGATTTTTTGATTTAATTGTAGGTTAGTAATCATTGAGTCGATAATGGTAGACCATAACCTTCACAAATGAAAATACATTCTAGAGGAGAAACAAATAATGAATGACATCATGAAGCCTTTTGGCATCGTAATTATTTCAGCCATGCTTATTGGACTGTTTAACTTTACCAACTACGCAGAAACAGCTAATTTGATCGGTATGTGTGCAGCTCTTTTATTCTTTACTTTATTCATTCATGAGTTAGGACACGTTGTATTTGGAATATGGTCAGGTTACAAATTCAATTATGTCACAGTTGGTCCCATCACCATTGAAAAAACAGATCGGTTACGTATAAGCGTCAATGACAGCTGGTTCAGTTTTGGTGGAGTTTCGAACTGCACACCATTGGCCAAAGATTTAGAAACGATCGCCCGGCAGCATAAATGGTATGCAGCGGGTGGCCCTATTTTTTCAGTAGTAGTCGGTATGATCAGTTTACTTACTGGAGAGTTCATGAACATCGATATGGTATACTACTTTGGTATTTTTAATTTAAGTGTATTCGTTTTAACCATTTTGCCATATCAAGGGTCCTTAAAATCCGATGGTCGTATATTGTGGGAGCTATGGAGAGGTGGGAAACATTCAGATGAATTTCTAATTTCTTTATTATTAATTAAGGAAATGATGACTCCATTACATCCCAGGGACTGGTCAAAGGATTTAATCAGACAGGCTAAGACATTGGAACCAACCATTGATAATATTTCGGTTGCACATATTCTCTTTTATTATACGCTTGTCACGAAAAATTACGACACAGCTTCTAATTTGATTGAACCATTTAAGCAGATACCTATAACAAAGAAAAATAAATTCACATTACAATTTATCAACCAAATTAAGCAGATCGATATGGTAGTAAATAAGGAGGAGGATAAGGTACAATTTGACCGATTGCATCGGCTTATGAATTCCTTTGAACCTATCAGTTATAAAAGGAGTGAAGCAATTCGCGCCAAGCTGAACGGGGATAATGAGCAGGTAAGAATCCAATTATCCGAAGTAATGAAGGAAATAGAGAAAGGCAAAGGGCAATTTGGCTTTTACTATGCTGAGGAACAACTATCTATAGTTCTAACAAGTGCAATGCAACCTGAACTGGAGCAAATGATGTAACCAATTAAACCCTAAGGAGATGTTGATTTATGGAACCGCGAATTTCAGTTCTTACATTAGGAGTAGATGATTTAGAAAAGGCAGTATCCTTTTATCGAGATGGATTAGGTTTGCATACAGAGGGAATAGTAGGAGAAGAATTCGAGCACGGTGCTGTCGCTTTTTTTGATCTGCAATCTGGACTTAAATTAGCATTATGGAATAGGGAAGCTATTGCTCACGATGCAAAGGTTACAAAAACAGCAAACAGTCCGACAGAATTTACGATTGGACACAATGTAAGCAGTAAAGAAGAAGTAGATCAAATCATGGAACTCGTAGAAAAAGCGGGAGCCACCATTACACTAAAGGCATGTAACACCTTTTGGGGAGGATATTCCGGTTACTTTCAAGATCCTGATGGACATCTTTGGGAGGTAGTCTGGAATCCGGAATGGGAGTTTTAATAAAATTTATCTAAGGAGGCGATAAGATGCAAAAAATTACGAGAAAAAACCCGTCAAATATGCCACCACCTGTAGGTAATTACACACATATTACGAGAATTCCTAAAAATGCTGAGTTATTCGTAACATCCGGACAAATAGGGGTAGACCAAGAAGGGAATATTCCTCCTACCATCAATGACCAAGTGAGTAACACATTTAGTAATATCAAAGCCTTTTTGAAATCTGAAGGATTAGATGCAACAAACATTATTAAAGTGAACATATGGGCAACAGAAAGGATAGATTGGGATTTCTTTTATACCCAATGGGGGCAGTTATTTACTACAGACTATCCATCAATGACCATAGGGTATATCACTGAATTGGGCTTGCCCGAGATAAAGATCGAAATCGAGTTATGGGCAGCTAAGCTTGAAGCATAAACATAAATTACTGAAACCATGGGATATCGAAAAGATAGTTCATGGTTTTAACTTATGCCTCTTTTTCTTTTTTCTTCAGTAATTTGATTAATCGATATAAGTAATGCGCACCACGAAGTTGCTGCTCAATTTGATAATCCATATACACTAAAGAATCCATGGTGATTTTTCTTGCCTCTGTGACGTTAAGCTGATTGATTCTATCTAGTATCTCTCGAACACTATCAAGGAAATATACCGATGATTGAACGGTTCGAATGATTAATAATTTACGAATATCGTCACGACTATACATTCGATAGCCATTCCCAGCGTCCCTAACAGGTTTAATTAAGCCCTCTTTTTCCCAATGCCGAATCGTAGTGGCTGGGACTTTAATTTCCCTCTCTACTTCCCCAATGTTATACAGGTTTTTATTTTGCCTATTCAAAAAGCTCTCCATATTATCAGGTTTTAATATATCTAATGCCTTTATTGCTTGTTGTTTATTTTCATATAAATTTGCTTGGACTCTATTTACTTCCCATAAAGCTTCCGTAAACTTATTTTGCTGAATCATAGGCATAACTTTTCTTACTGTGGCCATCCCAAACCCTGGATACATAGCGCGTATACATTTGAAATAGGCTTCATGTACTTCCGTATAAACACGATACCCATTTGCCTTCCGTTTGGCTGGTGGAACAATACCCCATTTTTCATAATGCCGTAAGGCACTGGTTCCTACGTCTAGCTCTCGAGCAATGTCTATCGGTCTTAATTCCATAGGAGCCCTCTCTTTTCTTTAAAAGATTCAATTAAAACATTGTAACCCCATGACGGGTTTGAATCATTTTAAGCCTATTATAATAATAACATTGCTATCAAAACTTTGCACTTGCATAAATGTTGTATGCTTGAAATAGAAAAGATATTGGAGGAGATAGTTTTGGAAAATGTAATCGTGGTAAATGGGGCAAAAGAAAATAATTTAAAGGACCTGTCAGTATCTATTCCAAAAAATCAACTCATTGTCCTAACAGGTCCTTCCGGATCAGGAAAGTCTACCTTGGCAATAGATACATTATTTAAAGAATGTCAGAGGCAATATCTAGAATCCATGGGCTTACAAGGAATTGATAAACCGAAAGTAGAATTCATGAGTGGGCTTTCTCCATCCATCAGTATTAACCAACAAATTGCCAATAAGAATCCTCGCTCAACAGTTGGAACCGTAACAGATATGTATACAAGTCTACGGATGATTTTTGAGAAAATTGGTAGGAGGAGATGTTCTGTTTGTCAGTATGAGATAGAGCCAACTTGGAATGAAGAGGAAATAGAGAAAGAAGAAAATAGCTTTCGAGAATATATTCATTGCCCGAAATGTCAGCATCGAATGGAAAAATTGACTCGAACGCATTTCTCTTACAATACCACTGAAGGAGCCTGCCCTACTTGTAAAGGTCTAGGAGAAGTCGTCGATATTCATAAAGAATCTCTCTTCCATCAAGCACATTCGATTGAAAATGGAGCCGTAGATATATGGAAAGGGCGCTATGCAGACTATCAGGTATCTATTGTAAAAGCTGCGATGAACTATTACGGTATATCACTTCAAGAACAACTACCTCTAAAAGACTATACCCCTGCCCAAAAGGCAATTTTATATTATGGTGTCGAAAGTGAGGAAGTGAAGAAATATTTCCCTACTGTTAAGCCTCCAAAAACGGTTGATAAAGGCAAATTTGAAGGTGTATTAACAGGAATGTGGAGAAGGTTTACGGAAAAGGCTGGAGCCTCTGCAGAAGCTGAAAATTATTTTTATTCCCAGACATGTCCTGATTGTAAAGGAGAAAGGTTAAACGAAACTAGCCGAAGGGTTAAGGTAGCAGATAAAACGATTACACACCTCGTAAACCATTCTTTAGAGGAAATGCTAAAATGGAGCAAAAGTCTAGAGAAGTCATTAGATGTAGAAAGTTATTCGATCACTAAGACGTTTATACAAGATTTAGAGACAAAGCTTACAAGAATTATCAAAATAGGATTGGGATATTTGACGTTAGATCGCCAAGTGATAAGCCTATCGGGAGGAGAAGTACAAAGGTTAAGACTTTCAGCCCTTCTCGATTCTGCATTAACAGGGGTACTTTATATCATGGATGAACCTACTGTAGGGTTACATCCGAAGGACACCTTAGGACTGTTAAGTGTATTGAAAAAGCTTAGAGATTTAGGTAATACAGTCTTAGTCATCGAGCATGACGTAGACGTGATGAAGCATGCAGACTATATCATAGATATGGGTCCAGGTGCAGGTAAAATGGGAGGAGCAATCGTTGGCGAGGGAAACTTACAGGAATTAATGGAACAGGAAGCTTCCGTGACAGGGAAATATTTACGGGAAGAGCACAAAATGGTGAGTGATTTCCGGCAAGGGATTGGTAAGAAAATAACGGTACATCATGCCAATGTTCATAATCTAAAGGATATAACCACTTCCTTTCCAATTGGATGTCTTACAGCGGTTACAGGTGTATCAGGTTCAGGGAAATCATCGCTTGTTTTTGATGTATTAGCAAGAGGGAACGACAAAATCCACGAAGGCTTTGAGAAGGTTACAGGCCTTCAATATTTTGATCAAATGATAACAGTCGGTCAGTCACCACTAAGTAGAATGAAACGGTCTAATATTGCAACATATATAGAAGTGTTTACTGAAATTCGAAAGCTATTTTCTCAGTTAACAGTAGCGAAAGAGAACAAGCTGACAGCAAAGCATTTTTCTTTTAATACAGTCGGTGGACGTTGTGAAAATTGCCAAGGATTAGGTTATGTATCAACAAACATGCTATTCTTCGAGGATTTAGAGGTAATTTGTCCTGTTTGTCATGGAAAGAGATTTAAGAAGGAGATCCTTTCAGTAAAATATAAGGAGCATTCCATTAATGATATATTGGAAAGCTCTGTTCATGATTGTTTAACGATTTTTAACAAGGAGAGAAAGGTGAAATACGTTCTTGATTTACTAGTGGAGATTGGTCTTGGATATCTGAAATTAGGCCAATCCTTAACTACCCTCTCAGGTGGAGAAGGACAACGATTGAAGCTGGCTAAGGAGCTCCTGAAACAAGGGAATAAAAAATCCTTATATTTATTAGATGAACCTACAACAGGATTACATCCCAATGATACTGTTCAATTACTAAAGCTATTAGATAGATTAGTGGATGCAGGAAATACGGTTATTATGGTGGAGCATAATAGCCAAATGATTAGAGCGGCAGATTGGGTGATTGATCTAGGTCCCGAAGGAGGAGTAAATGGAGGTCAAATTATAGCCGAAGGAACACCAGCAACGATAAGAGAAAATCAAACTTCCTATACCGGAAAGTACTTATAGGCAGAGTTTCACCGAGCTGAGCTTCGTAAAGTTCAGCTTTTTTTTGGATCTATCATTCAATAAATTTTTGTTATAATGGTGCAAAGAGGTGTTGTTATGACAAAAAACTTTAAAATCAAATTACCTGAAATCCCTTTTGATTTAGAAGAAGGGAAGGAAGGGGATATTTTCACAAAAGAAGAGCTGGAATTATCAAATTGTAAGATATCTAATAGCATGATAAGTAGTAAAAATTTTTATCCTGTGATGATATCCAAGGTTATTTTTAAAGGAGTGACCTTTCCGAGTGTTTCTTTGGAAAGGGCAGACTTGACGGATGTGATCTTTGAAAATTGTGATCTATCAAATGTTAATTTGAGACAGGGATCGATACATAGAGTTGCGTTTAAGGATTGTAAATTATTAGGTGTGGATTTTTCGGAAAGCTCGTTAGGGAATGTATCCTTTGAGGGATGTATCGCGAGGTTCAGTAGTTTTGCGGAGTCTCGTTTAAATCAAGTAATATTTGATCAGACCTCCTTACAAAATGCTAATTATTATCGTAGTAAATTTATCAATGTGGAGTTTCAGAAGAGTGATATGAATGAGGTCGATTTCCATCAAACGGTGCTTAAAGGCATTGATATTAGTACTTGTACATTTGATAGAATGAATGTTTCGATGGAAAGTCTAGAAGGATGTGTAGTTTCACCTGAACAAGCTATTGGTTTTTCTCGATTGTTAGGGTTAAAAGTAAAGCAATAAAATACGTTTAATGAGGTGAACAACATGCCAAAAATCTATGGACTTACTGTAGATAACCAAACTCGCTGTAAACATTATCATAATGTAAAGGATATTATTGCGATAAAATTTAAATGTTGTCATAAATTTTATCCATGCTATAAATGTCATCAAGAATGTGAAAATCATTCGATTGAACTATGGAGCGCAAAGGAAAGAGAGGAAAAAGCGATAATCTGTGGAGTCTGTGGAGTAGAACTAACGATTAATCAGTACATAAATACAAATCATTGTTTACATTGTAAGTCGAGATTCAATGAAAGATGTGAAAACCACTACCATCTGTATTTTGAATAGCGAAGTTTTATGAAACGAAAGCCTTGAGTTATTCGTATATTAATACGGGGGAATTAAGATGGAGAAACATCGCAAAAAGAGTAAAACATTATTCTTTATCGGAATATGGTTAGTGGCTTTTGGCATTACCTTTCATAGCACGTTAGGAATTCAAGAGAATATGTTAGGCTTTTCTGCAATACCACTCATGATCATAGGAATAATTCTATTAATGGTTTCCAACTTTTACAAGACAAGAGGTGATGGCGCATGAGAATATTAATGAGTCTATTATTTCTTCTATTTATCGGATATCATAGCTATAAGTTAATCGTCCTTTTAAAGAAAATGAATCAAGGTGTAATTATGCCGCTAACAGATGAGGAGATGGCTTCCATTAAAAACTCTGAACGTAGAGAAATAAAACCCCCGACCCTTTCCACACAAAAATGGGGGATCATCCTATATGCTTTTACACTAGTATTAGCAACAACGCTGTTTATCCTGGCCATTTTTCACGATGAATTTAATTTCTATTTGTACCCCTTTTTCTTTATCCCTTTACTTCATTCCAATGATTTGTTTCAGTTGTTTTCTATCACAAATAAAGGGATTCTTAGTGGGAATCAGTTTATTCGATGGGAAAAAATAAAGTCATTTGAATTTGTTCCGATAGATGTAAACAGTAGGCATTATGGCTTTTCTTCAGAAATTAATGATAAAAAAGAGTTAAAAATTAAGTCAAGATTTCGAACGATAAGCTGTATTGTGATGACAGAGGAGATGGAGCAAAATCTACAAAAGGTATTAGAGGAAAATGTGGTTAGGTCTTCATATAGTTAGAGAAGTGTGGCATGCCATAGCTGAAAAAAACGAAGTAGGAAGAGAGAAATCCTCTTCTCTCAATCTACCTATTTCAAGGTTTTTACCATAATATAGTTTTCTTTTTCTTCATCACCAATAAAGATAGAGTATTGACCTCTTATTTCAAAGCCTTTGCTCTTATGAAATTCAATGGCATTTTTGTTCTTTCGCCAAACACCTAGCCATATTTCATTTTTGTTATGCTCTTTGGCTAGCTCAATGGCTGTCTGCAGTAATGTTTTACCAAAACCTTTGTCTTGGTACTTTTGTTTGACGTAAATTCGTTCAATTTCCATAGCATTTTCCCCGACTTCACGGGTTTGGGCTGGTCCCTCATTAATTTTTAAATAACCGATGAGAATATCATTGGAATACAAGAATAAAAAAGAAGAAAATTCATTGGATAGTTCTTTTGTAAGTTGATTAGCATTGAAGGCATTTTCTAAATAATCGTTCATGTTTTCTGGAGTGTTTAAATGGCTGTATGTTTCATTATAGGTATCTGTAGCAATATCCTGCAAAAGACGTAAGTCATCAAGTGTACATTTACTTATCATAGTTTTCACGCAATCACTCCCTTTTAAATTTTCCTTAGGTAATTTAAGTATATTTTAAAGAAAAGGTGTAAGTCAATGAAAACGAATACAGATTAATATGTGTAATAGATAATTTTAGCCTATACTAGTTGGCTTCTTAGAAGACTGAAATCTATTTAACGTCTGTACGAACCCTTAGGTAAGAATAAAATAAAGTGAAATGAGAGGTTTTTTAAAAGTGAAGAAATATATAGTTTTTGCTGTAAGTTTTTTAATCATCTATTCCTTACTTCAACTCATATCTGGAATGATTTTAACTTTGTGGTATACGCCATATATAGCAAACGTAAGCAGTCTTGGTGTCAATTCTCCACAGGAAATCCATTTATTCCAACCCATAATCATAGCCTTTCTATCAGCAACCATCGCATATTTTATTCCAGCAAAATTAAAATAAAGTAAAAAAGCCCTTTACAGAATTAGACTATAAAGGACAACACCTTAAAAGCGGTAGAAGGAAGTAACTTTCTATTTTTGATATAAAATAGTTTGGGCAACCCCGATAAAGTATTCTGATTCTACAATAATATGATTCAACACGACCTTAGCGGTTTGATTGGTGCTGATCGGTTTACTTTCTTCCATTAATGTACGACAAAAGTTTATAAATTGCTGACTCTGTTCAAGGCAAAAAGAGGTTAGCTTCAAAATATCCTGATAAAGTGCATCTGAAACCTGTCCAGCAGATCGGTTAACTGTTTCAATATACCTCACTACTTGCTGATGGGTTTGAGCAAAAGCCTTCTCCCATTCTTTCAGTGCATCAACGTATGGCTGCTCCAAATTTTTAACGAGCTCTCTAATAACGACTGTATGCTCTTCTTCTTGATGCTTCCAAAACTCAGCTTCATCTAGGACACGAAGTGGCATCTGATTCCCATAATAATATTGCATAAAAACCCTCCATCCTTATTGACATCATTAAATACATATACGAAAGGATACAGGATTAGAACTTGATCCGATGCAAATGAAAAAACCCAATTCTAGAGAAGTCTCCAAAATTGGGTTTTTAGTAATTATAGTAAACCAACTAGCTTAAGCCCATGTTCTATCCCATTATTCTCCACAGACTCTGTAATATATTTTGCTACATTTTTCACTTTTTCCTCCGCATTTCCCATTGCAACACTGTTGTTTACTGTCGATAGCATTTCGATGTCATTCAAGCCATCCCCAAAAGCATATATTCTTTCTTTTGGAATATTTAGTTTTTCTACAATCTTTTCGATCCCTTTTGCCTTTGAACCACCTTTAGGGAGGACATCAACAGATAAAGGATGCCATCTCACAAAATCAAAATCGCGAAAATTATCTTTATACTGTTTCACTTCCCCTTCTGGACAAAATAAAAGAGATTGATATAATTCGCGTCCTTCGTAATAATACGGATCATGTGTCGGAAAATGCTTGATCTTTAATGACTCAATTCCTTCTTTGACATGAGGGTGATCAGGAACATTCGCCTTCATATCTTCATGATCCATAAATACAACGGGATGATCATTGTGAAGAGCAGTTTCAGTTAGTTTAATTAAAGAATCGATATTTAATGGATTCGTATGTAGCACTTCCCCGTTTAAAACAATATATTGCCCGTTATAACTCACAAATGTATCAATGCCTAATTCTTCGCGCAAATCCTCGTACATAAAAGGTGCACGGCCTGTAGCAATAGCAACTAGATGTCCATTCTCTTTTAATTGAAAAATCGCTTCTTTTGTGGAAGGAGGCAATTTTTTATCATGGTCTAATAATGTTCCGTCTATATCAAAAAATATAACACTTTGTTCTTTCATTTCTTGTCCCACTTTCCTTTTATATTTGATGTCGTATGGTTACCATCCTTAGTGTAAGCTATGAAACGCGTTTCATGTCAAATATTCGTTTTTCCTTGATCTGAAACTGGTTTCATAAATTAGACTAATAGAGGAGGGGAATGATTTCCAACTCCCCTCTAAAATATTGTTGACCTTATCAGCGTAATAGCCATGCTAGCGTGATGGTAAGGTTCAACCTTTATGCTAGAAAAAAGGTCTGCTATTAGAGCAGACCCATTACAATCCCCAATCTATTTTGAGCATGTTTTTTAAATATTGAAGTTGTTCTTCCCCAATTTTGACGGCCATTTTATCCTCTAATTCTTTTTTTAATGCCTCATTTTTTTCATAGCAACTTATACCAAGATCGGTTAAACGAATACATTTCTCTTTTTTGTTATGTTTGGCATCAATGATTTCTATTAATCCCTTTGCTGCCAGATTTTTAATGAATTTATGTGTTGCTTGTCTCGAGATATCTACATTCTTAGCAACAGATGCTATCGTTGGCTCCTTTTTATCGATTTTAGCGAGAATGTACCATTCGGAATTGGATAGAATTATTTCACTATGATCATTTCGCAAATCTTCTAATAATTTACGAAGCTGTATTTGCCGTTCGCTAAGCATATCGAATAAGCTGAGGTTGTGTAAGTCATCATTCAACAAGACCACTCCTGCGCATTTTTTCGAAACTAATTATAAAAAAAGCACTCTCCTTTGTCAACTAGATTGACATCTTTTTAAAAATGGCGTATACTATAATTGTAAACTAAGTTGACAAAATGTTAGTTGGAGGCTTGACTAAATGTTTAATGTTGGAGATATGATTATCTATTCGACACATGGTTTGTGTAAAATTGACGACATCTGTGAAAAGAAGTTTAGAGATAAAGAGAGAACCTACTATGTGATGCACCCAGTAAAAGATCCAAATTTGACGATTAGTGCACCTGTTGAGGATAATCAAACTAACATGTGGACAGTTATGAATAAAGAAGAAGCCAAGGAAATATTACATTCGTTCCAATTTCCAGGTGTGGAATGGATCGACAATGCAAGAGAACGCAATAAAAAATATACGAGTTATGTTCATACAGGAAACCGCCAAAAGATTTCTAATATTTTAAATACACTAATGAAAAAAGAAATAAAGGCTAAAGAAAACGGCCACAAGGTGTCTGATTTGGATCACAAGCTGTTAGAATCAGTACAAAATATTATGTTCAGTGAGCTGGCTGTCTCATTAGACACGACGTACGAGGAGATTGCCAGCAAAGTGAACAATATGATTAGACAGACGGTATAGAATTCACTGCGTAGAAGAGTTTGTAAGCTCTTTTATGCAGTTTTTTTTATGTAAAGATTAGTATATCTTGGCCATCGCGCAGTCACCCAGTAAAATAACCAAGATAAAACAAAATATCTTGGTTATCCCGTAGTCATCAAGCAAAATAATCAAGATAAAATTCTCACGAACATTAACAATTAAATCAGATAACACTAGCATTGTTTTTGTATTTATAATAGAATGTTAGAAAAGAAAGGAGCATACATTTGCCAGCGCGTAAAAAAGCTCATGAATTGCAAGTCTATGAAGCACTTATTTACCGTAAGCGATTTTCTAGCAAAGACAAAAGAAGGTATAGGAGCTTAAAAAGAGGTTATGAAGGGGAGGTCTATTTTGATCATCTACTAGAACAACTCCCAGGTGGTTACATATTGTTAAAAGATCTTTGTTTAAATTATAACGATAGGTTTTTCCAAATAGATCAGGGGCTTCTATATAATAATCTGTTTTATATGTATGAAATAAAGAATTATATTGGTGAATATTATGATCAAGACGAAAAGCTCTATCATATTTCGGAGAAAGAAGTGGATGATCCGCTTATTCAGTTAAAAAGATCCAGCTCCTTGCTTAGGCAGCTTTTCCATCAACTTGGCTTCACCACCCCAATAGTACCTACTGCAGTATTTCTGAACTCCGAATTTACACTTTTTCATGCACCTCGAACGGATAAAATTATTTTACCATCCCAGTTAGGGCAGTATATCAGACAATTTAATCAAACAATTCCACTATCTCCGTCTCTACAGCAATTATCCGACAAGTTACATAGCCTAAATAAAAAAACATCCCCTCAACAAACACTTCCTGATTACCATTACAATGAATTAAAAAAAGGAATGCGCTGCCCTTCCTGTTCCGGAATACTAAAGGATATAGCAAAAAAAGTTGTACGTGTAGAGCATGTGGAGAAAAAGAAAACTTACAGCACGTCATTTTACGCAATATAGATGAATTTCAAATATTATTTCCAAATCAAAAAATAACGACTAAAATTATTCACGATTGGTGTGAAATGGATCTTAATTGGAGTATTAGAACTGTTCTTAAGAAAAACTTTGAGAAAATGGGAGCTAATAAAGGTGCGTATTTTGTGAGAAAGTGAAATAATGGACAATTTTTGAAAGAGGTGAAGAAATGAAAATAATAGAATTACCAATAAAAGTCGAATTTAATGACCAAAAGGATTATATTTATCCTAGTTTAATAGAATCGAGGGGTGAGCTCACCTTAGTGGATACGGGATATCCCTTTTGTTTAAAGTTAATTGAGGAAGCGATCATTAAAAATCACTACCAAATAGGTCAATTAAAAAATATTATTATTACCCATTATGACATGGATCATATCGGTTCATTGCGAGAATTTAAGGATCAATTTCCTTGGATAAATATAATAGCAAGTGACACAGAATCTAAATACATTAGCGGGCAGGTTAAATCTGAAAGGTTGAAGCAAGCTGAAGAGATGCAACAGCACATGCCAAAAGAACTCCAAGAGTTTGGAAAATCGTTTATAAGCCAACTGAAAGAACAGAAACATGTTTCAGTTGATAGAGTTGTCTATAATGGTGATCTAATCTTAGATAAAAGTTGTGAGGTTGTTGCCACACCAGGGCATACATCAGGCCATATTTCTTTGTTCTTCCCTCATTTAAACAGTGTAATTACAGGGGATGCCGCAGTTCATCAGGATCACAAGCTTATGATCGCTAATCCTGATTATTGTTTAAATATGGAGGATGCAAAAAAGTCATTAGCAAAATTAAAAAAACTTGATGCGAACACCTATTATTGCTACCATGGCGGAAAATATACCAAAACTAATGCTTTCCTATACTAATAAACTATGCTAAAATAAGAACAAACGTTTCCTTATCTGCATCAATCACTACTAAAGACAGTACATACAAGGAGAAGTAAAATGACAGGAAAGACACATATTATGGGAGGGATAGCATCGGCTGCCGCTGTTGCCCATTATCAACACTATGACCCTACTATTTTTATTATCGCAGGGGCTTTTGGGGCTGTTTTGCCTGACATTTGCCATGGTGGAAGTAAAATTGGTAGAAGGTTTCCGCTTATTTCAAAAGTAATCAATACAATATTTGGCCACAGAACCTTTACCCATAGCCTCTTATTTTTGTTACTAGTTGGCTATTTATTAACTCTTTTCACAGATAATTCATCGATTATTATGGGAGTTCTGGTAGGAATGGTAAGCCATTTTATTTTGGATGCTGCAACGAAAAATGGAATTAAGCTTTTTTATCCAGTCAGTATCACCATTCGCTTCCCAATCACAACAAAAACTGGTGGAACGGTAGAGAATATCGTTCTATTGGGGTTAACGCTAGTGACCATCTATTTTGGGAAGGATCTTATTTTATAATAGAAAAGGGCGGACATTGTCAAACGCCCGCCCCGAATTATTCCTCTAATCGAACATCCTTCACATGTGTGGCCATCCACCAAATATGTCCAAATGGATCGATTAATCCTCCGCGCCTATCTCCATCTGCTTGATCCTCTACTGGTGCTAACTCTTTTGCACCAGCTTCCATTGCTTGCCGGTAGAGAGAGTCTACATCTTCTACATAAAGGAAAATATGCATAGAAGAACCACCAAGCGACTGGGGACCGCGCATTAATTCAAAGTCTGGGAACTCGTCCACTATCATGATGATGGAATCCCCAATTTTAATTTCTGCATGCTTTATCTTTCCATTATCATTTTTTAGGCACATTACCTCACTTGCACCAAATGCCTTCTTATAAAATTCTATCGCTTTGGCAGCTTCTCTAATAATCATATAGGGTGCTACAGTGTGATGGCCTCTAGGAATAGGATACATAATAATCTCCTCCATTCAAAAATATTTGTTACATTCATTATAATCAGCACATGTCATTTATTATTGTAAAAAAATGACCTATCTAAAAAAGCGGAACGTGATTTTTAAAATCTTGATTCGATTGATAGGCTGTTGGTTTTATGCCTGAAAAGGAACGGAAATCGTGAATGAAATGGGCCTGATCATAATATCCACATGCTAGTGCGATATCCATCCAATCAATTGAATCTACTTTGTGAATGGAGCTGAGGATATGTTGAAATCGTTGTACACGCCAAAATTGCTTAGGTGTCAGACCAACTTCTTTTTTGAAAATATCGATAAAGTGCCGAGGGCTTAGATTGATTTGATCAGTGATATCGCTAATTCGAAGCGGATATTCTGGTGATTGAAATTTAGCTAGGGCATAGGTGATAATTGGGTGGTTGGTTGTATCCTTTTTCATCTTTATTAAAAATTGCTCCAAGATGTGGAACATAAAAGTAGGTGAGCGAGCCTCAAGTAGCCTTTCACGTAATGCCTTTACTTTATCGCCCCATAATTGCTCCAAAGAAAGATGGGTATTCCATAACTCGTAAATCGCAACTGGGAAAAAAGGAAAAGCACCTCCAGGCTTAAAATGAATACCTACCGTATTCGTTTGACTTGCGGTATCGATCACAACAAAATCTGAATGAGGACCAGAAATGATGCTCCCCTGATAACTTGTAAAGTGATCATGCGTCTCTTTATCATATAGCTTGATGATATCTTCTCGTAAATTGATCACTAATTCTATTGATCCATCCGGGAGTACGCGTTCTTTTTCGTGGGGTGATTGAAGTCCATTGCTGTACCAAAAGATATGAACATAATCCGACAAAGGTGGTGGTGGATGATAGGTTAGAAATTCTGTCATAATCAACCATTCCCTCCATTCCTAGCAAAGTTAAATATATTTTATCATAATAACATCGCTTTCATGAACAACAGATGCAATATGATTTAGTGATCTGGATAAAGATGGTATCATAATGTTAAAACAGGGTGAAAAAAGGAGCTGAGAATAGATGAAGGCATGGTATATAGAAGAACCTGGAAAGATAGAAAACCTAACGTGGGGGGAAATCGCGGATGTTAGTCCTGAAAAAAATCAATTGGTTGTAAAAATTATCAGTACGGCATTAAACCCAGTCGATTATAAAATGATCGAAAATGGCAATCCGTATTGGAAGTATCCACATGTAGTTGGGGTTGATTTAACAGGAGAGGTTGTAGAAATAGGTTCAGAAGTACATGGATTTAATATAGGAGATCGTGTGGCCTGTCATACTAATTTATCGAATAATGGCGCCTTTGCTGAAAAAGCAGTAGTAGATTCAGATGTTACAGCAAAAATCCCTGACGGTGTTTCTTTTGATCAAGCTGCTACTATTCTCTGTGCAGGAATGACAGCATATGAAGGAATTGTACAAAAATTAAACCATTTTCAGAAAAAATCTATCTTAATCCATGCCGGATCTGGTGGAGTAGGGGGATTCGCGATTCAGCTAGCTAAAGAATTAGGATTAAAAGTTTTTACCACGGCCTCTTCCTATAACCATTCTTGGGTTAAACAGCTTGGTGCAGATATAGCCATTGACTATCGCACAGAGGATGTAACTAGCCGAATCTTAGACGAGACAAATGGTGAAGGTGTTGACCTTATTTTGAATACAGTAGGACGAAAAGAAGCAACAGAAGACCTAAAACGCCTTACTTTTTCTGGTCAATTAGCCTATATAGCAGGAGGACCTGACACTTCTGACGTGAAGCCTTTTACCTTATCTCCATCCATCCATGAAGTAGCGCTAGGGGCTGCCCATCAAAGTGGATCTGCACGTGCAAGGAGAAATTTAGCTTACATGGCGCAAGAATTAATGCAAAGGGTGAAGGATAAAAGGCTTGATGCCATGGTAACGGAAGTTCTTTCCCGTAAAGAGTTGCCTGAAGGACTAAAGAAATTAAAGGGCCGACACGTGCGAGGAAAAATGATTGTCCATATGCAGGAGGAGACTTAAGAAAGGGCGGATGTAGCTTGCCAATTAAGGGATTAAATCATCTATTATTTTCCGTTTCTAATTTGGAAAAATCGATAAAGTTTTATCGGGATGTGTTCGAAGCAAAGCTATTAGTAAAAGGAAATACGACAGCTTATTTTGATTTACTTGGGATGTGGCTTGCATTGAATGAGGAAAAAAATATCCCTCGTAATGAGATTCATAGCTCTTATACACATATTGCCTTTTCTATTGAGGAGAAGGAATATAGCGAAATTTACAACAAATTAAAAGAATTAGATGTAAATATACTTTCAGGTAGAGAAAGAGATACGCGTGATAAGAAATCTATTTATTTTACCGATCCAGATGGGCATAAGTTTGAGTTCCATACAGGAACTTTAGAGGATAGACTACATTATTATCAACAAAGTAAGAAGCATATGGAGTTTTATTTATAAGGATAAAAAGGAGTGGAAGGGACATGAAAAAGGTCAATCAATATATAGATAATCTGTTTGCCAAACAGGACCCATTATTAGAAGAAGTTATAGAATCTATTAAGGAAAATGACATGCCATCTATCTCGGTATCGCCTTCTTCAGGCAAGCTCTTAACCATGCTTGTATCTATTTCAGGGGCAAAAAATCTACTAGAAATAGGGGCGCTTGGAGGCTATAGCGGAATTTGCCTTGCAAGAGGATTTCAGAAGAATGGCAGAATAACCTCGCTGGAGTTAGAAGAAAAATATGCAACACTTGCACATAAAAATCTAAAAAAAGCAGGCTATGGCAATCAAGTTAATTATATTACTGGGCCTGCTCTCAAAAGCCTTGAAAAATTAGCTTCTGAAAATAAAAAATTTGATTTTTTCTTTATTGATGCAGATAAAGGGAATTATGAGAACTATTTAGATTATTGTATCAAGCTAGCAGAACCGGACGCTTTAGTGATCGCCGATAATGTGCTAGCAGCTGGTAGTGTAGCAGATGCTAGTATCGAGCCAAAGCCACGTACAGAACGGATGAAGCAATTTAACCAAAAAGTTGCTAGTCATCCTAAATTAGAATCGATTATCCTTCCAATTGGAGATGGGCTAACTATTTCAAAAGTGAAAAGTGATAAGTGAACAATTTACTTATCACTTTACTCATTTGCTAATAAGATTTGCTCCTCATCGTGGCTATGAATTTCGTTCACAATAATCAATGCTTGAAATTTTTCCAGTATCTCTATAGAGAAGCCTTCCTCCTCCATTTGTGTTTTTATTTGTTCAGCAATGGTTCTCAGTAGATTGTGATCCCGTTTTAATGCCACAATTTCCTCTTTTAATAAAGGCTTAAGCTCTATAATCTCTTGATAAAACCCATTCTCCTCCTCTTCTGCATCGGCATGACTAATAATTCTACTTTCCCAATAATCAAGCAATTCAGAAACAGCCATATTAATTTTATCTACATTCTCTTCACGCATGAATTGCTTGAGCTCCTCCGTCTTCGCAATCGCCCCAGCAAGTGCACCTGCATGAATAGCATGATGAGCATGTAATTGTTTTAAAGATGGTCCTGTCATGAAGCATTCCTCCTCAATCATTTTCGTTTTTTTCTTGTCATTGAGCTTACTATTCCGTTGATAGTTTGATAACTATCCACCATCCTAAGTCTTACTTTATCGTAGCATAGCATAGAAGTTTTTAAGATTAGGGAATTCCCTGAATGAATATAGGTGGTTTGCTTATAGGGAACCTCATGAAAAATTTATACTCATTTTTTAAACGGATTATAGGGAATTTCCGAATAGACGACTTCTAGCTGTTTTCCTTATATTGAGGAAGAGATAGGGAGAATACGAGGAGAGGATGGGAGGAAATGCCTCAAATAACACTTGATACACTAGTATCGGAGATTGTTGCCGAATTACCTCAGACAACGGATTTATTTCGACATAAAAGGATAGATTACTATTGTGATGGGAAAGCATCACTAAAAGAAGCGGCAACAAAAAGGGGGTATGATCCAGAAAAGATTTTATTTGAAATTAAAGATGTGGAAACACGGAAGAAGAATTACCACGGTCTAAAGCCAAAAGCATTTGATACAATCACTTTAATCAATTATATCCAAATGAAGCATCATCGTTATCTAAAAGAGGAATTAGTAGGCCTTTCTTCAATTGTGAAAAAAGTGGCTATGGTACATGGAGAGAAACAAACGGAACTAAGAAAAGTGAAACAGCTATTTGATAGATTGCGTATAGAACTTCTTAACATGATGAATAAGGAGGATCAGTATATCTTTCCAATACTGGAAACCTATCAAACAGAACCATCAGAAAAACTTAGAAAAAAAGTAGATGCTTATTTGTTCGAGCTAGAAAGCAAGCATGACCTAACTGGTGGTTTATTACATGAATTAAGGGAAATCACAAATGACTTCCAGCCACCAGCAGACGCGTGTAACACCTTTCAGCTAGTTTATAAAAGACTAAATGAATTAGAAAAAGACACATGTGATCATATTCATATCGAAAATCATGTATTGTTTAAAAAAGTAAGACAAAGCGGAGACCTTCTTTAGGGAGGCTCCTTTTTTTATTTCGAAACTAAAGGGGCTTTTGCCGGATGAATAGGAAATTCCCTAATAGGAGAAGTGATGATTTCCATTCATAATAGATACTAGAAAAGGTTATAAATGATTCCCTAACAAATTATTAACCTAGCATTAATGAATGGGGTGAAAGATCGAGATGAAACGGAAGGTTGGCTTGAGATATTTTAAACCAGTAGAAAAATATGCTGGAAATTGGTCACTTTTAGAAGAAAAAAATCGAGACTGGGAGAATATGTATCGTAACAGATGGTCACATGATAAGGTTGTGCGAACCACACATGGTGTTAACTGTACAGGTTCTTGTAGCTGGAAGGTGTTTGTGAAAAACGGCATCATCACATGGGAGAATCAGCAGGTGGATTATCCATCCTGTGGGCCTGATATGCCAGAATTTGAACCGCGGGGATGTCCACGTGGTGCTTCCTTTTCTTGGTATGAATATAGTCCTCTTCGTGTCAAGTATCCTTATATGAGAGGCAAGCTTTGGCGCTTATGGAGAGAAGCAATAGAAGTACATGAAGACCCAGTGAAGGCATGGGCAAGTATTGTCGAAGATGAAGAGAAATCAAAGCTGTACAAACAAGCACGCGGTAAGGGTGGTCACGTTAGAGTAACATGGGAGGCTGCACTTGAACTAATTTCAGCTCAATTAATTTATACAATAAAAAAATATGGACCGGACCGTATCGCAGGATTTACTCCTATTCCAGCTATGTCCATGATTAGCTATGCTTCCGGTGCTCGCTTTATTAACTTAATCGGTGGCGAAATGTTGAGTTTCTATGATTGGTATGCGGATTTACCGCCATCTTCTCCACAAATTTGGGGAGAGCAGACAGATGTACCAGAATCATCAGATTGGTATAATGCCGGTTACTTAATTATGTGGGGCTCTAATGTACCATTAACCCGTACACCAGATGCCCATTTTATGACAGAGGTACGTTATAAAGGGGCAAAAGTTGTTTCCGTGGCACCGGACTATGCTGAAAATGTCAAATTTGCAGATAATTGGTTGTCACCAAATCCCGGGACAGATGCTGCACTAGCACAAGCGATGACACATGTTATTTTAGATGATTTTTATGAACAACGAAAAGAGCCAATGTTTATTAATTATGCCAAACAGTATACCGACATGCCATTTTTACTTTTGTTAGATGAGGAGGATGGCAGGTTAAAAGCTGGGAGGTTCTTACGAGCAAGTGATCTTGGCTATGAGACCGAACATGCTGATTGGAAGCCGGTTATTTACGATGAAAGAACAAAAGAAATGCTTGTGCCAAATGGCACAATGGGGCAACGCTGGGAGGAAGGGAAACAATGGAATTTAAAATTAGAGAATGAAGACGGAACGAAGGTGGATCCTGCCCTATCAATTGTCCCACTTGATGCGAAGTGGGAGGAAATTACCTTTCCATTTTTTGATAATCAAGGGAACGGTACCTTTAACCGTCCAATCCCAGCAAAAACCATTACCTTAAAGGATGGTACCGTAAGAAAAATTACGACAGTTTATGATTTAATGATCAGCCAATATGGTGTGAAAAAAGCGAATAGTCCCCTTGAGTCGCAGGGATACGAGGATGATAAATCTCATTATACTCCCGCATGGCAAGAAAAAATTACTGGAGTAAAGGCATCGATCGTGACACAAGTTGCGCGAGAGTTTGCACAAAATGCCATCGATACTGATGGAAGATCTATGATCATTATGGGGGCAGGGATTAACCATTGGTTTAACAGTGACACTATTTATCGCGCTATTTTAAACTTAGTTATTTTAACTGCATCTCAAGGTAAAAATGGAGGAGGCTGGGCTCATTATGTTGGTCAAGAAAAATGTCGACCAATCGAAGGCTGGTCATCCATTGCATTTGCGAAGGATTGGCAAGGTCCACCACGCTTACAAAATGCAACATCCTTTTTCTATTTTGCTTCCGATCAATGGAAATATGAAGAGATGGGAAATGACTCGCTAAAATCACCAACAAGTAAAAAAATTCGTTATCAGCACCCTGCGGATTATAATGCTTTAGCAGCACGATTAGGCTGGTTACCATCCTACCCGCAGTTTAATCAGAATAGCTTAAAATTAGCAGAAGAAGCGAAAAAACTGGGTAAAACGACAAAAGAAGAGATTATTCAGCACACGGTTGAAAAGCTTAAGTCTAATGAGCTGAGCTTTGCGATTGAGGACCCAGATGCAGAAGAGAATTTCCCGCGTTCCTTATTCGTATGGCGTTCCAATCTTATTTCAAGCTCTGCAAAAGGTCAGGAATACTTTATGAAGCATTTACTTGGTACACATGATGGCTTGCTCTCTAAGCAAAATGATGAAGAAAAGCCCGAGGAGATCAAATGGCGTCAAGAGGAGATTGAAGGAAAGCTAGATCTGTTAGTAGCATTAGATTTCCGTATGACAGCAACCCCCATGTATGCAGATATAGTCTTGCCTGCTGCAACATGGTATGAAAAAACAGATCTTTCATCAACCGATATGCATCCATTTGTTCACCCATTTAATCCAGCCATTGATCCATTATGGGAATCACGCTCTGATTGGGACATTTATCGATCCCTTGCAAAAACCTTTTCCAAAATGGCGGAAGAGCATTTACCTGAAACCTATCAGGATGTGGTCACAGCTCCACTTGGTCATGATTCACCTAGTGAAATGGCTCAACCGAATGGATTAGTGAAGGATTGGAAAAAAGGGGAGATCGAGGCTATCCCAGGAAAAACAATGCCGAATATTCAAATCGTTGAACGGGACTATACGAAAATCTACGATAAATATGTCACCTTAGGTCCGAATATTGAAAAAGGAAAAATTGGTGCACACGGGGTTAATTTCTCTGTTAAGGAAGAGTATGAGGAATTGAAATTAATTAATGGTACACATTTTGATGAAACCATTAAAAATGGGTTACCGAAAATGGAAACAGCGAGACAGGTAGCCAATGCAATGCTTCACATCTCCTCCGCAACGAATGGAGCCGTTTCTCAACGAGCATATAAGTCATTAGAAGCTGACACAGGAATGGAATTAAAGGATATCTCATCCGATAGGGAAGCAGAACGGATTACCTTTGACCAAATCACTGCACAGCCACGTGAAGTGATTCCGACACCTGTATTCACTGGGTCCAACAAAGGGAAGAAACGCTATTCTCCATTCACGACAAATATTGAGAGATTAGTGCCATTTAGAACATTGACTGGAAGACAGCATTTTTATATCGATCATGAAATCTTTATACAGTTTGGGGAGTCATTGCCAATTTATAAACCTACACTGCCACCAATGGTTTTTGGAAAGCATGATCAGAAGGTAATCGGAGGGAAGGATGCTCTCGTATTGCGTTATTTGACGCCACACGGAAAATGGAATATCCATTCTACCTACCAAGATAACTTGCACATGCTCACCTTGTTTAGAGGAGGACCAACGGTATGGATAAGTGATCTCGATGCAAAAGCACATCATATCGAGGACAATGATTGGCTAGAGGTCTACAATCGAAATGGTGTCGTTACAGCACGTGCCGTCGTCAGTCACCGAATGCCACAAGGGACCATGTTTATGTATCATGCACAGGATAAGCATATTAATGTGCCCGGATCGGAGCTTACAGGTGAACGTGGTGGAAGCCATAATGCCCCGACACGGATTCACGTGAAGCCAACACAAATGGTTGGAGGATATGCACAGCTAAGCTATGGTTTCAACTACTATGGACCTATTGGTAATCAGCGAGATGAATATGTAGCGGTTCGGAAAATGAAGGAGGTTGATTGGCTTGAAGATTAAAGCACAAGTGGCAATGGTTATGAACTTAGACAAATGTATTGGCTGCCACACCTGTAGTGTTACGTGTAAGAGCACCTGGACCAATCGCCCGGGAGCAGAGTATATGTGGTTTAACAATGTTGAGACAAAACCAGGAATGGGCTATCCAAAGCGATGGGAGGATCAGGAACAATATAAAGGTGGCTGGCAAATGCGAAAAGGGAAGCTGGAGCTCAAATCTGGCTCCAAGCTATCCAAAATCGCAATGGGGAAAATCTTTTATAACCCAGATATGCCAGAAATGAAGGATTATTACGAGCCATGGACTTATAATTACGAGCATTTAACCACTTCAGAGGAAAAAAAGCATCAGCCTGTTGCGCGACCTCATTCAGCAGTCACTGGTGAGAAAATGGAGGTCAAATGGGGGCCAAACTGGGAGGATGATTTAGCTGGGGCACATGTCACTGGACCGAAAGATCCGAATGTGGAAAAAATCGAAGAAGAGATTAAATTTAATTTTGAGCAAGCATTTATGATGTATTTACCAAGGCTTTGTGAACACTGCCTCAATCCAAGCTGTGTGGCATCATGTCCATCTGGAGCTATGTACAAGCGAGACGAAGATGGGATTGTTTTAGTGGATCAAGAGGCATGCCGTGGCTGGCGTTATTGCATGACAGGCTGCCCGTATAAAAAAGTGTACTTTAACTGGCAAACAAATAAAGCAGAAAAATGTACCTTCTGTTTTCCAAGGATCGAATCAGGCCTCCCAACTGTTTGCTCTGAAACATGTACGGGGAGAATTCGTTATTTAGGAGTACTCCTTTATGATGCTGATCGTGTCTTAGAGGCAGCATCAACTCCTGATGAAAAAGATTTGTATGAAGCACAATGTGATCTATTTCTAGATCCACATGATCCGGAAATAATTAAGCAAGCAAGAAAAGATGGGATTTCAGAGGATTGGATTGAAGCAGCACAAAATTCACCAGTATATAAGCTTGCCATCGAATATAAACTAGCCTTTCCATTACACCCAGAGTATCGAACATTGCCGATGGTATGGTATGTGCCACCACTTAGTCCGATTATGAGTTATTTCGAAGGAAGGGATTCGATTAAAAATCCGGATGCTATTTTCCCAGCTATTGAGGAAATGCGTACACCGATTCAGTATTTAGCTAATATGTTAACAGCTGGTGATGCCGATGCAGTAAAAGAAGCATTGCAGCGAATGGCCATGATGCGGTCCTATATGCGCGCTTTATCAAGTGGAAAAGAATTCGACGAATCCCGTCTAGACCGGGTTGGTCTTTCTGCACATCAAACACAGCAAATGTATCGCTTGCTTTCCATCGCTAAATATGAGGATCGTTTCGTTATTCCTACCTCCCATAAGGAAGGATATATGGATACGTATCGTGCGCAAGGATCTGAAGGCTATGATATGGGCTGTGACGGCTGTGGTCCGGCTATGCCAGTGGAGAAATCAGGAAAGGAAATATACGAAGAAACCTTCTATGGAGGGATTTGGCGTGATTAATTTAGAAAAATTAAATCAATATAAGCAAGCATTTGATTTTTTCAGTCAACATCTCTCCTATCCGGAGGAGTTATCGATCTTTAACGAGGAATTCTTTGAGGCAACTTTTGCATCAGGTATGCCGGGACTTTCATCTATTCGGTCGTATTGGGATAAGATTGGTAAATTCGATGAGCTGGATAAGATTCAAGAGCAATATATTGAAACATTTGATTTTCAGAAAAAAGCAACCTTATACATGACCTATGCTAAATTCGAAGATAGTAAGGAGCGTGGGCAAATGCTTGCCCGCCTTAAGGTCTTATATGAGATGTATGGATTAAATATGAATCAAGCAGAACTTTCAGACTATCTACCATTAATGTGTGAATTTATCTTTGCTGCAGATTGGCTAGAAGATGAACGATCACTAGAGAGTTTCTCGTTATTATTTGCTGTAATCGAAGACGGGACCTATCACTTATTGCAGACCTTGGAAAAACAAAATAGTCCTTATTTCTATTTAATTCAAGGGATGCGTGAGCTGATGAAATCCTGTGTGCTAAAGCAGGAGGTTGAATCCAAATGATAAATCAATTTTTGTGGGTGATTTTCCCTTATCTTTGCATTGCTTCATTTTTAATCGGGCATTTCTATCGGTATAAGCACGATCAATTTAGTTGGACGGCGAAATCTAGTGAATTTATTGAGAAAAAACAGCTCATGATCGGTAGTTTATTATTCCACATCGGGATAATACCCGTTATATTAGGCCATGTGGCAGGACTAGGGATACCGAAGTCCTGGATGGAGGCATTAGGTGTAAATGATCACCTATATCATATTGGGGCTGTTTATGCTGGTGGATTTTTTGGTGTGGTTACTTTAGCGGGAATGCTGCTTTTAACCTCCAGACGTATTACGAAAGAATCGGTCCGTAAGCTAAGCTCTACATCGGATATCGTTGTGAATATTTTGCTGTTATTTATTGTGTTTATGGGTGTTTATTCCACATTAGTTACGAATAACGTGCAGCATGACTTTGATTACCGTGAGACGATTTCTGTATGGTTTCGGGACCTACTTATTTTTCGACCAGATCCTTCTTATATGACAGATGTTCCGCTAACCTTTAAGCTTCATGTATTTACTGGCTTTCTCATTTTTGCTATATGGCCCTTTACACGTTTGGTTCACGTGTGGAGTGTACCATTGAATTATATTGGTAGAAGTTATATTCTATATAGAAGACATAAAAAAAGAAAAACGTCTTAACCATGATTATAGAGTTAGCCGTCTCTTGCTTCAAGAACGACGCTAATATCTGAAAGCCCATTGATAGGGGTCTTACATTATTGGAAAGAAGGGGAGAAGGTATGGAATCCTTTGACTTTCAAACGGCGATTCATCAGCTTCATGAAATTTACGAAGTTGATTTAGTTGCTCTAGCTATGGTTTTACCTGAGGAGCAGTTTTTATTAAAATGGAAGTATATATCTGGTAATTTAAACCAGCAATATAAGAGGATTCAATTACGTACAGGCAAAGGGGTTGCTGGTGCTGTTTTTAAATCTGGGAAGCCTTATATTGTATCCAATGTACCTACTCAAATAGATCCAAACAAGATGTATCATTATCCGATTCTTCAGTTTGAACAAATAAAGAGCTTTGTCGCATTGCCGCTATTCAAAAATCACCGTGTCACAGCTGTTTTGCTAGTAGCAAGTAGAGAAATTGAAGGAGCAGGCATAGCATTATATCAACGTATGATGGATGAACTTGGTGAGTGCTTCGGTCCACTTTATCTGCAGGAGTTGATGACAAATTGATTCAAATGACGAATAATCAGATGATCGATTTTTTAGTCAAGATGTATCAAAACAGCACAGAAGCAATTTTCTTCCTGGATGAAGAGGGGAATATCCTATCCCTAAATCCAGCTGCAGAACAAATTATCGACCCTAGTTTGTTACAAAAAATTAAAGGTGGAAACATTAATTCCCTTTGCTCCTTTTGTAGGGGGTACACGAGTGATGAGCATCTAATGACCTGTGTGCATTGCTATTTAAAGGATCCCGAAAGTGATTTCACCTCATTTCAGGTTTATTTAGAAACGAATGGTAAAGGAATTGTACCCTATGCTGCTAGTTACCACATGATCGATGAGGAAAACGGAGTGTATGTGTTTATGCTCCGTGATTTAACTTTACAATATAAAAAACAAGAGCTTGTTTATCGCAACAAGATGCTTCAAAAAACAATCGATGCTCAGGAGAAAGAACGAAGGCGTATTTCTAGAGAGCTTCATGATAGTGTCGTTCAAGAGCTGATTAGTACACTTGTTGATATTCGTGTAATGAGGTATATGGATGAGAAGGATATTCTAAAGAAAATAGATGATACGGAAGGAACGCTAAACCGTTTGATTGAGGATATTCGTGATCTATCCGTATTTTTACGGCCAGCTTCTCTTGATGATCTTGGCCTAGAGGCAGCGTTTCGCTCACATTTTAAATGGGTGAAACAAACCTATGGCATTGAAGTAAGCTTTACTTCTACGATCAAGCAGCGCCGTTATCTACCAAATATGGAAACAACCGTTTATCGTATTTGTCAGGAAGCGGTATTGAATGCTGTTAAGTATGCAAAGGTTGCAGAAATAACGGTTATTCTTACGGAAAGTGAAGATCGACTAGAGCTTTATGTACGGGATAAAGGAGAAGGCTTTGATGTAGACCATCCGACAGTAAAAGGGTCTGGTATCGGTTTGTTTGGCATGAAGGAACGGGCGGAACTGATTAATGGTAAGCTAAAGGTCCATTCCGAGCATCATAAAGGAACGACTGTTTTTCTGTCGGTTCCTATACCAAATCAATTGGAGGAGGAGTAAAGCCCATGAAGATTGTGATCGCAGATGATCATGCTGTTGTGAGAAGCGGATTTTCTATGATAATAAATTTCCAGAATGATATGGAAGTTGTAGATACGGCGGCAGATGGAATGGAAGCCTATCAAAAGGTGGCACAACATGAGCCGGATGTTTTATTACTAGATTTAAGCATGCCTCCGGGAGAAAGTGGTTTAATTGCAACAGGAAGAATTCATGAGGATTTTCCCTCTACGAAAATATTAATCTTAACCATGCATGATGATGACGAATATTTATTTCATGTATTAAAAAATGGTGCAGCAGGCTATATACTAAAAAATGCGCCAGACCAAGAATTAATAGCAGCGATTCGTACGGTGAAAAACAATGGAACCTATATTTCACCTAAAATGACCAACTCTCTTGTCCGTGAATTCATCAAAAATGGTGAAGCAAATCAGGACGATAGGCTTGAGATTTTATCGAAAAGGGAATTAGAGATTTTGCCGTTGGTCGCAAAAGGATATGGAAATAAAGAGATTGCCGAAATGCTATATATTTCTGTCAAAACAGTCGAAGCACATAAAGCAAAGATTATGGAAAAATTAAATCTAAAGAGTAAGCCTGAATTAGTCGAATATGCGTTAAAAAAGAAATTGTTAGAATTTTAAGGGAGTCTCCTCATCTGAGTGGGGAACTCCCTAATTTATTTGATTCGAGGAAAAATATACAATGGAATTGGGAATCTAAAAAACCTTTTCAGAACATAAGTAAAGGTGAGTGAATCATGAAAAAAATACAATTGCCATTGCAAACCTTAAATCTTGTCGTAGGTTTTATGGTCTGGGTGCTCATATCTTCGCTAGTACCTTTTATGACTGAGGATATCCATATTCCAGCAGGGAGTATTGCTATTCTAACGGCTATTCCAGTTATATTAGGATCCATTTTACGGATCCCGCTCGGATACTTTACCAATTTATATGGTGCCAGAATAGTATTTATCACAAGCTTTATTCTCTTGTTATTTCCGGTATTTTATATTAGTGAGGCTTCGAGCTTTGTTGATTTAATGATAGGTGGTCTTTTCTTAGGGATAGGTGGTGCGGTTTTCTCAGTCGGTGTTACTTCCCTTCCTAAATATTATCCTAAGGAAAAACAAGGTTTTGTAAATGGGTTGTATGGTGTAGGTAATATTGGAACAGCGGTAACGACGTTCTCTGCACCTGTTGTAGCCACACAAATTGGTTGGTCCTTAACAGTCAAAGTGTATTTGATTTTGTTACTTATTTTTATTGCACTAAATATTTTCCTTGGTGATCGAAAAGAAGAAAAAATGAAAACACCAATCATGGAACAAATCAAAAGTGTATATAAAAACGAAAAATTATGGTTGTTTTCACTATTTTATTTTATTACATTTGGCTCCTTTGTCGCATTTACGGTCTACTTACCCAACTTCCTCGTTTCTAACTTCGAATTGGCTCGAGTAGATGCAGGCTTAAGAACGGCTGGTTTTATTGCAGTAGCTACATTCATTCGGCCACTTGGTGGTTGGCTAGGTGATCGGTTTAAGCCAATGTATTTATTGACAGGCGTTTTTACGATATATACGATTGCTGCTATTTTGTTAGCTTTCTCGCCTTCGATTGGCCTTTATACCATTGGCTCAATTGCGATTGCCGTTTCTGCTGGTATAGGTAATGGTGTGCTATTTAAGCTAGTGCCGATGTATTTTCAGAATCAAGCAGGGATTGTGAATGGGATTGTATCGATGATGGGTGGCTTAGGCGGATTTTTTCCACCACTTATCCTATCGATTGTTCATTCCATCACAGGTCATTATGCGATTGGTTTTATGTTATTATCCCAAATGGCTTTGGCGAGTTTAGTATTAGTTGTATGGATGTATTACCATGACCGTCTGAAAATTTCAAATGACGTATTTAAATCTACAGGACAGGGAATTATGGTTACCCATCCGAATGGAAAAATTATCGCTGTGAATCCTGCTTTTACGACATTAACAGGTTACAATGAGGGAGAGATTATTGGAAAAACCCCATCTGTTTTAAAATCAGGCAAACAATCTCCATCCTTCTATCAAAAGATGTGGAAAGAAATGAAGGAACAGGGCCAGTGGCAAGGGGAGATTTGGAACAAACGAAAAAGTGGTGAACTATATCTTGAATGGCTAAATATTAGTACAGTGAAGGACGAAGCAGGAGATCCCATTCGATATGTCGCTTCCTTTTCTGATATAACTGAGCATAAAAAGGATTCGAAAGTATCGCAGAGCTAACCTTCGTAATCTTTCATTTCCGAAAGTGAAAAGGTCTGAAGTTCAATGCGGTTCTAAATATGTAAAAATAAAAAGAAGTGAAAAGAATTTTTATTTATTTTTTTCACTTCTTTGGTTTAGGCTTAAGACGAATTTGGTTCCCCAATAAGCAATATAAGCAATAGCTACATCTATAAAGAAAATATGCAATGGTAGCAATCCCTTATCAAACTTTACAAAGCCAAAATATTCTTCAATAGGGGTACCAAGTAATGCAAAGAAAGCACTTAAGAACAATGTATACAAGTAGAAATTCTTCTTGTGTTTCGTACAATATTGATATAACAGAATAAAACTTACGGGAAGCAATGAAGTGGTCATGTTTTGGGCATAAGGCAATAAAGGTGTTAGAAAGTAGGTATGAACAAAATACTTATATAACGATAAAATAGTATCACAATATGACCAAAGCATGTGTACGATAAAACCAAAAAAGAATAATTCAAAAATCCTTTGGCGATCAACGGTAAAGTAAAGTATAACTAAAGGTATTATCATGATGAAAAGAACTACCCAAAATTGCCAAGATGATAAATTGGAATAATCATTCCAATAAGCAGTTATTAGAGAATTTAGTTCTTCACTAATACTGTAAATTTGTTCCCAATATTCATTGTACCCCATTATTACTGGCCTCCTATGTAAGATATCACATGAGCTTTACATCAGTATTGTACGGAGAATGAAATAATTTATACGAATTACTCCCTATAAAGATTCTAATCCTAAGAGGATTAAAGCCAGATAGAAGACCTTATAACTGTTGTGATAGTCTCACCATATCAATCACCTGGATACCATTTTCAAAGATCGGTTCATCATAATGATGAAGGAAAAAATCGCGATCAACCGAAGTTATCCGAAAGCCACATTTTTGATATAATGCTAATTGAACAACACCTGAGTTTCCTGTTCCGATCTCGATTGTTTTATAGCCCTCTTGCTTTGCGGTTTGAATGGCATGAAGAACAAGCTTTTTACCATAACCTTTTGCTTGAAAGCTTTCATCGACAGCCACATTTACGATTTCTATTGTTTTTGGTCTAGTTGGAAGCAGGACATAGACACCAATAATGGAATCTTTCTCTTCCATGACAAAACATTTCCCTCTCTTTACATATTCCGTCACTAGCTTTTCCGATGGATCTGCTAAAAGCAATAAATCCATAGGTAATGATTCTTTTTCATCTAATTCTCTAATCATTTTATCACCTCTGTATTCTTTTCATTTTAGCGTATCTAGCAGTAAATGGAACTTTATCCACACTAATGGTATAGTGATTTTAAATGAATCCTCATCTTATGTTTTGTTCACCGATTAACCACATTATAAAGGAAAGCTGGTAAGAAGATGGATCATCGTACATTTTATGAAGAATACAAATCATTCCTATTTTCTGTTGCTTATAAAATGTTAGGTTCTGTTAAGGATGCGGAGGATATCGTTCAGGATGTTTTTGTTCAGCTAGAAGAGATGGACATTTCATCCCTTCACGATCCAAAAGCATATTTAACGAAAATGACGACAAATAAATGCCTTAATCTTCTACAATCCGCTAGAAAAAAGCGAGAAGTATATCCAGGGCCATGGCTTCCAGAGCCAATTGTCGAAACAATGGTAAATGAGCCGTTAGAACAATTGCTAAAGGAAGAATCTATTTCGTATGCATTTGTTGTTCTCCTACATCAACTGACAGAGCTTGAAAGGTGTGTTTTTCTATTACGTGAAATACTCTCCTATGATTATAAAAGTATAGCAGAAATACTCAGGCGATCTGAACAAAGCTGTCGTAAAGTATTCAGTAGGGCAAAGCGAAAGCTACAAGAAAATATTAATGCACCGAAAGCTACGAAAGAAGAGGTACACCAGTTAGCTAATTTGTTCTTAGAAGCAGTAGATAGTGGTAATTTCGAACCGTTCATTGACCAATTATCGAAAGATGTTGTCCTGTTATCAGATGGTGGTGGTAAAGTACTTTCTGCTATGTATCCTATCTATGACAAGCACCGTGTTGCTGCTTATATACGAGGAATTCATAAAAGAGGTACCTTCGATGGTGAGCTAAGCTTGATTCATGTAAATGGTGAAATTGGTATTCTCCAAAGACGACAAGGTAAACCAATAAAAATATTGACATTCCATTATACGAAAAATGGTATTGAAAATATTTATGTCGTGATGAATCCAGAAAAATTAAACAAAATAGGTCACAATTACTCCTTCTAATTTGTCTTATAAGTGAAAGACAAAAAAAGGAGGAAGATAGATGAAACCAAGAATAAACTATATGGAGGTAGCTCCAGAATTAGTCAAGCTCATCCGCCAATTAGAAATGTACAAAAAGCAGACAGGATTTGATGAAAAGCTAATAGAATTAATAAAAATTCGTGCCTCCCAGCTGAACAATTGTGCTTTTTGTATCAATATGCATACAAAGGATGCAAGGAAGCTTGGGGAAACAGAACAAAGGATCTATTGCTTAAGTGCTTGGCAAGAAACGAACTTCTATTCAGAGGAAGAAAGAGCGGCTTTAGAATTAACAGAGGCAGTAACGAAGATTGGAGAAAACGGAGTGCCAGAGGATGTTTATCAAACCGTTCGACAGTACTTTAATGAGAAGCAGTATATTGATTTAGTTGCTTTAATTATTACTATTAACTGCTGGAACCGACTATCGATAGCGAATAATAATGTGCCGGAATAAAAAGGAGGGAAAAAAATCCCCCTTTTTTTATAATTTAGAGGATCTAATTGACTACTCGTCGAATTTATAAGTTTATGTAAAAGTATGAAAAAGGTGAGGGGGAAGAATAGTGAGTGAATCGACAATCATGATGGAGGACTGGCTTCAACATCGCCAAGTGTTGGTGAATTTATTAGAGCAAATAGATGATGAAGCTATTCATTTTAAACCATGGGAGGGTGCGATGGAATTAGGGGAACTAGCTCTTCATGTGACTGGCTGGAATGATGTTTTCGTTTCCATGGTGAAAACTGAGGAGTTTCTTCCGCCAGATATTCCAGAATGCAAAACAATGGAGGAAGTACGCGCTGCTGTCAACAGCTTTACAGAAAAAACGAAAGCAACCTATCAATCGATAACAGAGGAAGAATTAGAAATGCAAAATAATGCCACACATCCAAAGCTCCAAGGAACAAAGAAAAAATATCTATTAGCAATGTATGATCATGAAATACACCATAAAGGACAACTGTTTATTTATGCAAGATTAGTTGGTGTAAAGGATGTGCCATTTTTTAGATAGCATACACATACTCGTGCCGTTCCAAACTACAATAATGTGATATAATTTATAGTATTAGGTAAACCCTAAAATTTCATATAATCAAAGGAACGGTGAAGTTTTTTTGGACAGTATAGTTACTTCGATAGTCATTGTACTTATTTTAATTATAGCAAACGGTATTTTTGCTATGACTGAGATTGCGATTGTAACATCAAAACAAAACAGATTAGAAAAACGTAGAGATGAAGGAGACGCTCGAGCAAGGTATGCATTGAAGTTAGCCGAAAACCCTAATCAGTTGCTCTCTACGATTCAAATTGGAATTACTTTAATCGGTGTGATAACAGGTGCCTTTGGTGGTGCTACTATTGCAGGGCAATTGGCAGTATATGTAGAACGAGTCGATGCACTTGCTGCTTTTAGCTATGAATTAAGTTTTGCATTAGTCGTTGGCCTTTCCACTTACTTGTCGCTAATTATTGGAGAATTAGTACCAAAGCGAATCGGGATGGGAAATCCTGAAAAGGTAGCCTGTCTTGTTGCAAAGCCGATGTACTTTTTTTCAAAAATTGGGCGGCCGATCATTTGGTTTTTAAGTAAATCAACTGAATTTGTTCTAAAGCTATTGAGAATTAAGCAGACAAAAGAACCAGATGTAACGGAAGAAGAAATAAATCAATTAATTGAGCAAGGTGTATATAGTGGTACAGTAGAGGAAATCGAGCAGGATCTTGTCGAACAAATATTTTACCTGGGCGACAAACTCTTAGGAGATATTTTAACACCCCGTACACAGCTTGTTTGGATAGATATAGAAGCACCTTTTGAAGATAACATAAAAAGAATTAATGAAAGTCGCTACTCCAAATTTCCAGTAGGGAAAGGAAGCTTAGATAATTTCCAAGGGATTATTCATACAAAGGATGTCTTTTCAAAAATGATCCTAGATGAGCATTTTGAGCTTTCAGATTGCGTTACCGAAACACTTATTCTACCAGAGTCAGTAAAGGTATACCGGGCTTTAGAGACATTAAAGCAAACTGGACAGCATGAAGCAGTAGTGATCGATGAATACGGAGGTATCGAAGGTTTTATCACCCTTCATGATATTGTAGAAAACATTGTTGGTGACTTGCCTGAAAAAGAGGATGAGCCTGATCCACAAATTATTGAAAGAGATGAAACGACGTGGTTAGCAGATGGTCTTGTTTCCATTGATGTGTTTATTCGATATTTCGATTTAGAAGATGGCCCGTTATGGAATACCAACCATAAAAATTTCCATACGTTAGGTGGATTTATTACCCATCAGATTGGTAATATCCCTAGCGAAAAAGATACAATAAACGTAAATGATCTTCTCCTAGAAGTGATTGATATGGATAATGTTCGAGTAGATAAAGTATTGATCACTAGAGTAGAACAAACCGAGGATTTCGAGGAAAAATCACAGTAAAAAGAGGATGGCACTTTTTTGGCCATCCTTTTTTATACGGTTGGAAAGTATAAACATAACTAGGCATTCGCAGTGTTTTTAATATTGATAAGATTGACCACCATCGATTGGAATCACCGCTGCATTGATAAAATCCGCCTGACTTGATAATAAAAAAGCAACGAGATATCCAATTTCCTCTGGTTTTCCAAACCGTTTCATAGGGTTTACACTGACAAACTCTTTTCCAGCCTCTTCCCAATTTTCCCCACCTATTTGTTTCAGTGATCCTTCCACCATTGGTGTCATAATGGCACCTGGAGCAATAGCTTTTATACTTACACCGTATTGTCCATACTCAACACCTGAATTTCGAGTTAACCCTACTACACCATGTTTACTTGCCGCGTAACCTGATTGGTTTCCTACACCACGAATACCTCCAACTGAGGCAGTATTCACGATTGAACCGAATCCTTGTCTTTTCATTTCTTTTAGGACATATTTCATCCCGTAAAATACGCCATCTAAATTAATTTTTACTACCCGTTGGAATTCCTCCACTTCATAATCCTCTGTTAAGTTTTGCTTTCCCTCAATTCCAGCATTATTAAAAAATCCATCAATTTTTCCAAATGTGTTTATCGTATGCTCGACATACTGCTTAACTTCTGATTCATGTGCAACATTAGCTTCAAAGAGTTCTATTGTTGCATTAGGAGAAGCAGAGAGAATCTCTTTTTTGCTTGTTTCCAAACCTTCTTTATCCACATCTACAAGAACTAAATTGGCTCCTTCCTTTGCCATTTGTAGAGCAGCTGCTCGCCCTAAGCCTGATCCTCCACCAGTGATGATCACTACTTTATCTTGAAATCGTTCCATTCATCTACGCTCCTTTTTAAAAAACTATTACTTAATATACGAAAAGCTACAAGATATATACTAGAAGGATAAAATAAAACAACAAAAAGGATGACGATACTCGTCACATTTGGGAACAAAGTATTTTCTAACCGCTCCAGTGAACGGTCATTTGACTTAGTAATATTTTTGACTAAACGTTCATTCAATGATAAAATTATAAAAAAATAAGGAGGGAATTTAAACATGAATTTGTATTATGAAGTAAGTGGGAATGGAAAGCCAATCGTTTTTATTCATAGTGGGGGAGCAGACTTAAGAGAATGGACCTATCTAGCGCCATTGCTATCGCAAAGGTATCAAGCTATTACTTACGATGGTCGTGGTGCTGGAAAATCACCAGATCCAACAGGTGATGTCAGTTGTGTAGAAGATGTAAAATCGCTTCTAGACCATCTGGAAATTAAAAAAGCAACCGTTGTCGGTCGTTCCATGGGGGGACAGATTGCAACAGACTTCGCTTTAGAGTATCCTGAAAGAGTAGATAAGCTAATTTTGTTAGCCCCAGCATTAACCGGTTTTCCTTATTCCGATCAATTTATAGAATATATGAATAGTATCACAGCTGCGGCTCCTGATATTGATCAAATGATAGAGGTTTCGCAGAGCGCACCATTATACCGAGTGGTTCAGGCAAGTCCCCAAAGAGAATTAACGGAAAAAATGCTTCGTCATCATATACAACGAACCTTTAACTGGCCTTCCTTTGAGTTGATTTGGCCAGAGCCACCAGCTTTTGAGAGATTAGCAGAATTAAAGCCAGACACATTATTTTTAATTGGCACGGAAGAGTCCGCCGATAACTTGCGTGTCAAAGAGTACTTTCGTGAATGCACGAATGCTCAAATCATTTCCATTTCTGGAGCAGACCATATGCTTACACTAACACATCCTCACAAGCTTTATCAGCAAATGACTAAATTTATGGAGAGATAAATAAAATGCCAAGAACACCAGAGGAAAATGAACGTATTCGACAATTAGCAAAAGAAAATATTAGAAGTGCTGCCATGCATTTGTTTATAAGACAGGGATATCACGCAACCTCTATTAACGATGTTGCGAAAGAGGCAAATATTTCAAAAGGATTGCTTTATAATTATTTTAAAGGAAAAGAAGAGCTACTTGCTACGATGGTGGATCTAAGAATCCAAGCATTAACAGAGGTGATGGAAACTGCGATTGCCCAAACTACTCCTTTTGATCAGCTAGCCTATATTATTAACTCGGCCGTCGATAATGTGTACGAAAAGCCAGAAGAGTTCCGATTTTATCTGCATTTACAAACACAGCCAGAGGCAGATCAAGAATTGTTTCAATACAGTAAACGGATTGTAGAAGAAAATGCAAGGCAGTTTGAACTACAATGTGAAATATTTAAAAAAATAGGAGTGGAAGCCCCGAGAAAACGTTCCTTATATTTTTCTTCCACCCTTCAAGGAATCATGCTAATGATATCGACATACCCTGATCAGTTTCCGATTGATGAAGTAAAGGATCAGATGTTCAGCGAATTTTGTGAAAAACATTAAAATCACTACAATTGAATCCCAAAAGTCGCTCATCCCAAAAAGTAAAGGACATTTCAAGCAGAATCCATGTTAGAAATGTCCTTATTCTCCCAAAGCTAGACAAAAAAGCGATCATTTAGTGCTTGTGACAAGAGAAAATAGGTGGTATCTTATAGCAAAATATATCTAGAAAAAAGGAGGGCACTAATGGCACGAGTTTTATACATAGAAGACGAGAAGGAAATTGGGAGCTGGGTAACAGAAGCGTTGACGGAAAAGGGGCATGACGTGACATGGCTTCGGTCTGGAGAAAATTTAGAATCCTATTTATCGAATATAGATATGGCAATCCTTGATATTATGTTGCCAGGGCTGGACGGTTTTTCTATAGGGAAGCGTATCAAAAAAGAGATAAAGGATTTACCAATCCTCATGTTATCTGCACGATCTGCAGTGGAGGACAAAATCGAAGGGCTAAGTTTTGCGGATGATTATTTAACCAAGCCATTTCATCCAGAAGAGCTCGCTGCAAGAGTAGAGGTTCTGTTAAGACGATTCCAAAAAAGTGAAGATACGATTGAGATAGGACATTTGAGCATTCAGGTGAAAACGATGATGATTATGAATAAGAAGACAGGTGAGGAAATCAAGCTAACAGGCAAACAATATCATTTATTTCAATTTTTTATTCGTCATCTCAATCAAATTCTAACAAAGGAGCAGCTTTATGAAGGTGTATGGGGGGAGCCTTACATAGATGGGGACAAAACGCTAATGGTACACATTCGTTATTTGCGCGAAAAAATGGAGCAGGATCCGGCTAAGCCAAGGATTATTGAAACCATTCGAGGCATCGGCTATCGGGTGAAGGTATGAGGAAGTTTTTTCAATCTCTTTTAGCAAAATACATGCTCCTTATTGTGTTAGCCATATCGATTGTTCAGATTGGATATTTATTTATTGCTATCTTTATTGCAGGTGTAGCAGATAGCTTTGAAAAGAATGATGCTCGGGAAGAATACGATTTTGAATGGATTGAAGAAAAGTGGCATGAAGAAACAAATCAGCTAGATGCCATTACCGATAAACAAATAAACGATTATTTTCAGAAGTGGGGAGAGCAATTTCCAGAAGCGGCCATGTTCTGGGTGGATGGTAATGGTATTCTAAAAGAACAGTTCCATGTCGACAAAAAGCTTCCAGAACAATGGACTGCAGCGTATACGGCAAAATTTATTAAGGATCGTTATGATGGAAATCCATTTACTGTGATTGCATTTGCAGGTGGCAGTGAAGCGAATGGACTCGTTGTGTTTGAAATGCCAAGAGAGAACTTTAGTACACCAGTAGAAAAGGTGTATGATAAGTTCGGTTCGATTATATTTGTTGGGATGATAGTAATTATCCTTCTATTTATTTTCATCTCTTTTTTATTCTTTCGCGGTATTCGTAAGCGATTATTATATTTGCAAGAGGCAATGGAAATACGTGATGTGGACGGACTACCAATTAAGATTGATGTGAAGAAAAAGGATGAGATCGGTCATCTTGAACAGACTTTTAACCAAATGGTAGACGAATTAAGGGATAGCAAGGAGCGAGAGCAAGAGGAGGAAGAGTTAAGAAGGGAATTAATCGCCAATTTATCTCATGATTTAAGAACCCCTTTAACCAAAATCAATGCACAAACCTATAAACTAACCAAGCAGGATTTGCCGGCAACTACACAGGATGCCCTTCGAACATTAGCATCCTCTGTGGACAATATAGATCGTCTTATTGAGAATCTAATGTCTTACACGCTTTTAATGGCAAGTAAATACAAATTAGAATACAAGGAAGTAGATATCGCCCGTTTTACAAGAGAGTGTATAGCCTCCTGGTACCCAGTCTTTGAAAAAGCAGGATTTCATGTCCATGTCGATATCGATGAAGGGATGGATCACACATGGCATGTAGATCCAAACTGGTTAACTCGAATTTATGACAACCTTTTACAAAATGTATTACGTCATGCAAGCAGTGGTAAATATGTTGAAATAAAGATAGAATCTGTTGCTAACTATGATGCAGTGGTCATTTCCGATCATGGTCACGGATTAAAAGTAGACTCTGATCAAAAGGGTGCAGGAATAGGTTTATCCATCGTAGATAAAATGGTAAAAGGAATGGAATTGGATTGGACAATGGACACAAATGAGCAAGGAACAACGGTGAAAATTATAAATGATCGACTATATAGTGGGAAGAGCTAAATCTAGTTCTTCCCACTATTTTTTAAACAAAATTTAAACGAAGCCCCTACTAGAATTTAACCTAGACTGTCTATCATAGAAAGAGAGGTGAGTAAAAATGGAATATATCGTAGAGACGAAAAAATTAACCAAAAAATTTGGAAAAGAAATGGCAGTGGAAGGTCTGGATATGAAGATACCAAAAGGAGAGGTCTATGGATTTCTAGGACCAAACGGAGCAGGAAAAACGACAACGATTCGGATGCTGTTAGGACTAATGAAGCCAACCTCTGGCTCTATACAAGTTTTTCAGAAGGATCTGAACAAGGGTCGAATGAGTATCTTGTCAAAAGTCGGTTCCTTAGTAGAGAATCCATCCTATTATCCTCATCTAACAGCCTATGAAAATTTAGAAGTATGGCGGAAAATACTAGGTACACCAAAATCTAGAATAAAGGAAGTGCTTGGAATTGTTCGCTTATCAGATGTAGCCAATAAAAAAGTAAAAGGCTTCTCACTTGGAATGAAGCAGCGTTTGGGGATTGCTGCAGCATTATTAAATTATCCAGAATTATTAATTCTAGATGAACCAACAAACGGTCTTGATCCATCAGGGATTATTGAAATTCGTGACCTAATCAAACGATTGCCAGAAGAGCATGGAATGACTGTCCTTATCTCTAGTCACTTATTATCTGAAATTGATCAAATGGCGACAACGGTGGGAATTGTAACAAAAGGGAGAATGATTTTTCAGGATTCGATTGAAGCAATGCGAAGGTTAGCCAAACAAAAGATTTCGTTAAAAGTAAGTAATAGTAAAGCGGCATGGCAATATTTACTTGCAAAGGGAGTAAAGGTAGATTACCAGGACGAAATCATTTACTTAACCGAGCATACCGATGAAAAAGTGGCAGAAGCAATTCGTTTCCTCGTTCAAAAGGACATCGCCATCTATCGTGTGGAAGAAGAAAAGAGATCACTTGAGGAGATCTTCCTGCAAATGACGAGGGAGGAGCAAGCTGGATGATAAAAAAGTTGCTAAGTGTGGAGTTTTTAAAAATTAAACGGAAAGGATTTTGGTTCTTAACCTTTTTAGGTCCTTTCGGAGTCATTGCATTACAAATGGTCAACTATGGAGTGAGGAAGGATTATCTCCTCCAGCAGAGCGAAAATGACTGGCAGTACTATTTAGCAAATGTCAGTTCCTTTACTCCATTAGCCATCGTGTTAGGGATTGCGATCCTCACTTCTTTTTTAACAAGTATTGAGAGTGAAACAAACGCCTGGAAGCAATTAATTGCCCTCCCTGTTTCGAAATGGAGTGTATACTTAGCCAAATTCACTGTACTAGCCTTTTTGTTAGTTGTTTCCTCACTACTTCTCATGGTTTTCACATTTGGCTTTGGTCTGTTTCTTGGTTTAGGGAGTGATATACCATACAACTCCATATTAACATTTAGTCTATATCCTGTTGTTGCAGCCTTACCTGTACTAGCACTACAGCTTTGGATTGCTACGGTTAGTAAAAATCAAGGTATTCCCATCACAACAGGTATTATGGGGGTAATTTTCGCTTATTCTGCCTATGTCTTACCCGATTGGATGATATGGAAATGGCCAACATTGAGAAATGAATGGGGAGATCCCATTATCAACGTACTCCTCGGACTCGGAGTTGGCTTTTTATTGTATATTGCTGGTATGTTAGATTTTGCAAGAAGGGATGTCAAATAAATGGTTGGAATATTACGCTCGGAATGGTTAAAATTACGAAAATCTAAAATCTTGCCAATTATTTTTGTCGGTCCACTCATTGGACTTTTTATTGGTTTAACCTATAATATGGACCTGATGGAAGGTGTAGCAAATGATTGGTATATCGCCTTAATGGGCATGAATTTCACCTATGCATTATTATTTTTACCTCTCATAACAGGCGTGCTGGCAAGCGTTATTTGCCGATATGAGCACCAAGCAGGTGGCTGGAAGCAGCTTCTCGCCATGCCTGTTACAAGAGGAAAAGTGTTTATCAGCAAATATGCTCTCGTGATGCTCTTAGTCATGGTGATTCAGTTATTATATCTTGCTAGTGTCTATACAGTAGGGATGATAAAAGGCTTTACCACTCCATTTCCTATTGATATTGTCTGGAAGAGTATTTTTGGTGGTTGGGTAGCGACATTGCCTTTAGTTGCCTTACAGCTTTGGATGTCTATGTTATTCAAGAGCTTTGCTGCTCCCTTTGCGGTGAATGTTATTTTTACTTTGCCGACAATATTAGCTATTAATTCAGAAACATATGGACCATATTATCCATGGGGACAACCATTTATGATGATGTATATAGGTGGAAAGGAAGGGGATGTGTTCTTTATCCCGTGGGATCAATTGTTACTCGTTGTGGGTGGTAGCTTTGTTTTATTCTTCCTATGTGGATATATTTATTTTCAAAGAAAGGCCGTATAAATTATAATTAATAAATCAAATTAAAATAAAATTTGCCTTACTGATACAATAGTATGAGTAAGGCTTTTTGCGGTTTGTTCTATTAAGATGGATAAATTTTCGGATATTTTTATAAATTACTAGGATATTCAACTTATTTGTAAGCAGTTACAATCTGTGTAAGCGTTTAGAAAAAGAGGAGGGGTAATAATGAGAAAGCTTGCCATTATGATATTTAGTACAGCATTTTTATTAGGCTTAGTAGCATGTGGAGGGAGTAATAATGAAGAAACCTCAGGTAGTGATGTGATTGAATTAACACTTTGGAATGATTGGACAGAGGATCGACCAGAGAATAATGCCTATAAAAGTATGGTCGAGAAATTTAATGAAGAGAATGAAGATATTGAGGTGATCATTGAAGCCATTCCACATGACCAGTACGAGACAAAGCTTCGTACACAAGCAGCGGGTAAACAATTGCCTGACATGTTCCGTGTTTGGCCAGGAGCAAGAATACAACCATTAGTGGAAGGGGATGCGCTCCTACCTTTAAATGATATTATCGATAATTGGAAAGACACAATTCCAGAAGGGATTATGAAGGATTATGCTGTGGATGGCAATCAGTATGCCATACCAGGAAATATAAGTGAAACGAGTTTGATCTTCTATAATAAAGAAATGATCGCACAGGCAGGTTTTGACACATTCCCGGAAAGCTATAAAGATTTAAAGGGTTTAATCCAAGCATTAAATGAAAAGGATATCACCCCTATTTCACTAGGGAATAAAGCGATTTGGCCATTGCAATCTGTATATATTTCGACCATTGCTGATCGATTTACTGGAAGTGACTTTTTACCTCAAGCTTTAAACGGTGAAGGAACGTTTGAAAATGAACAATTCGTTCAATCATTGTCTATCATCCAAGAGCTTACGGAAATAAAAGCATTCAACGAGGATATGAATACACTGGATGAGGCACAGGCTCGCAATAACTTTATAAGTGGTAATGCTGCTATGCACTTTGCAGGATCATGGGCAATTGGCCCGATATTAGAAAGTGCCGAAAATATTGAGAATATTGGTGTTGCTCCATTTCCAAGCTTTGAAGGTGGAGAAGGAGATCCAGCGAAAATTGCAGGTGTTGCAGGTGGAGGTATTGCACTAAACAGTGATTTAAGTGAGGAAGAAAGAGAAGCGGCATTCAAATTTTTAAAGTTTTTTTATAGTGAAGAGATGTATCAACAGTTACTAGAGGCAAATATTATTGTTCCTGCAGATCTTGAAATGGGTGATGAAATTCCTCAAGTATTTCAGGAAGCGAATAAGCTGGCACAAGGGGGATTAGCTCCTGTTTATGATGCTACCTTAACTCCGGAGTTGACCGATTTAATTAATAATGGGCTACAGTCCATTACTTTAGGTGAAATGACACCAGAAGAGCTTGCGAAAGAGATGCAAGCTGAAAATGAAGGCAAATAAATATGAGACAGGTTGCACTATGTAACCTGTCTTAATGGAGGTGAGCGGATGCATGCAACTAGAAATAAAACAATAGCAATAACGGTGGGGATCTTACCAGCATTGATCATCTATCTTATCTTTGCAATCTTACCAATTCTTCAATCCTTTTATTATTCATTAATGGAGTGGGATGGCTTTTCAGCGATGCAATATGTTGGCCTTGATAATTTTAAAGCATTGTTCCAAGATCCACTATTTTGGAATTCCTTGAAAAATAATATTTATGTTGTCTTAGCTTCCGTTTTGGGTCAAGTACCCATTGCGTTGTTCATTGCATTATTACTCAACAGAAAAATAAAAGGATTGAAGTTATTCCGGACGATCGGTTTTTTACCTGTTGTGTTATCAACGGTCGTTATTTCGATAACATGGAGCTTAATCTATAATTCGGAAAATGGTTTAATCAATGAATTATTGCGAACGATTGGGCTCGATTTCTTAGCACAGAATTGGCTCGGTGATTCTAAATGGTCCATGATTGCCGTATTGGTAACTGTCATTTGGCAGTTTGTTGGGCTGTATTTAATCATTTTTCTAGCCGCCTTACAAAATGTCCCAGAAGAAGTATTGGAAGCTGCTAGAATCGATGGAGCCTCCGAATGGAAAACCACCTGGAGCATTACGATTCCTATGATTTGGGATACCATTATTGTTGCTGTAATTCTTTGTATCTCTGGAAGCTTAAAGACATTTGATCTTATCTATGTCATGACAAATGGCGGACCAGCCCATTCGACAGATGTAATGGCATTGTATATGTTTAATGAAACATTTAATCAATTACAATATGGCTATGGAAGTGCAGTATCAGTCATTATTTTCTTCTTCAGCCTTATCTTAATCTATACGGTAACCAAACTTTTAGGAAAAAAGATGATATAGAGAGGAGGAGACCTATTGCAGTCCACATACGAAAAATCGATCGAAAACAAAGCATATCAACATAAAAAATTTCCGGTGAAAAAAACGCTGATTTACGTTGTGCTCATCATCTTCGCACTTGTAAATGCCTATCCTATTCTATGGATGGTGATTAACTCATTTAAATCCGAGCAGGAGTTTGCAAATAATCAATTCGGCTTTCCGAAAGAATTTGTCATAGAAAATTATATCAGTGCTTGGGAAACGGCAAATTTAGGAACACTATTCTCTAATAGTATTTTTATTTGTTTAACAGCAACGTTTTTAACCGTTTTAATCGGTGCAGTTACCTCTTATTTTTTGTCTAGGTTTACCTTTAAATTAAACAAAGCCGTCTACACCTTTTTTATATTTGGTATGCTGATCCCTATCCATGCAACATTAGTACCAATGTTTATCCTAATGCGTAATATCGGATTATTAAATACACCGATTACGCTAATATTTCCATATATCGCTTTCCATCTGCCGATTACGATTTTTATTCTAACAAGCTTTATGAAGGCATTTCCAAAGGATATTGAAGAGTCAGCGATTATGGATGGATGTGGTATTTTCCGAATCTTTTGGTCGATTATTTTACCAATGTCGCGTCCTGCCTTAGCTACAGTTCTGATCTTGAATTTTATTTACAATTGGAATGAATTTTCATTTGCACTAGTCTTAATCAATGACCCTAATCTCCAAACATTGCCACTCGGTTTAGCTAGTTTTGCTGGTCAATTTACGACAAACTATGGTGCTCAAATGGCAGGTTTAACGATGTCCTTGATTCCGATTATCGCCTTTTACCTGTTATTAGAAAAAGAAATTGTAAAAGGAATGACAGCAGGCGCTGTAAAAGGATAGTGTATGATAGGTAGAAAAGAGTTTAAAGGTGATGTAAATGATTCGTCATTGGGGATTAAGAAAAAAATTTATCAGTGTGTTTTTAATACTTATTACACTACCCACTATCCTATTTGGTTCGCTTATTTATTACCAAACAACCGAGGTGTTTAAGGAGCAAGCAGAGGAAAATATTAATGCAAGATTAGAAAAAAATGATGAAAATCTAGTAGCAACCTTAAATACTATCGAAAATATTACCTCGTATATGATTTACGATGAGAGCTTCCGCACCTTCTTCACAACACCAAAGCAAGACGTAGCAAAGGTCAGAGAAGCGGAAAATGCCATTAAAGGTTTTTTTACCTTTCAAATCATGAGCTATAAGTATATTGATTCAATTAAACTTGTCAGTACTAACCAAGATAATTTACTGAATTTCGGTAATCCGGTCGAAGGAAATGAAAATGAACTTAGAAAGTTAGCTATTTCGACAGGCGGGGAGCCAGTTTGGAGCAACACGTATAAATTAAACAGTGCATGGTCTGGAGAGCACCATGTAATTAGTTTAACTAGACAAATTAATGACATTAACAAGATTTCACAACCAATAGGGATGGCGAGAATCCGTCTGAATGAAACAGAATTATATAAAAATATCGAAGTAGATATGACACAACAAGGAAATTACTTTGTTTTATCCAACAGTGGAGAAGTAGTGTTACATCCTGATAGTGATCTGGTAGGAAATAAATATCCTAATCAAGCTATTATTGACTTAGTCACACATGAACAGGGGAAAAATTTCACCTATGAAACAGGTGGGGAAAAATATCTATTGGTTAAGCAAAAAATAACCGGAACGAATTGGTTTTCTGTGATACTAGTTAATCAGGATGAGGTAGTGCAGAACTTGTACAATGTTCGTACATTAATGATTAATCTTGTTGTCCTATTAGCTGTTCTTGGTGTTGTCGCATTTTTTGGTTTTTATAATTGGCATGTGAAACCAATTTTAGAATTAACCGAACAGACAAAGCAATTGGAAAAGGGTAATTTTTCGGCAAAGGTTCCGGTTCATTCAAAGGATGAAATTGGAAGGTTAGGATTAAGGTTTAATAAAATGGTTATAACGATACAAAAGTTTATTGATCGCGAATATAAATTGAAGATCAAGCAGAAGGAATCGGAGCTAGAGGCATTACAAAATCAAATTGATCCTCATTTTTTATATAATACATTAGATATGATTCGTTGGACTGCAAGAATGGAAAAAGCAATGGAAACAAGTCAACTAATCGAACGCCTGTCGAAGATATTTCGGATGAATCTCAATAAAGGAAGTATGTGGGTTTCACTGAAAGAGGAATTGGTTTATCTTGATAATTATTTGGAGCTTCAGCGAAGTAGAATGGGTGATCGATTACAATATACGATATACTATGAGGAACAATTGAAGGACACACTGATTGTGAAACAATTAATACAGCCATTAGTAGAAAATAGTATCCTTCATGGATTGAAGGATCTCCCAAGGCAAGGCAAAATAGATATACGCGCATATAAAAGAGAACGAAGTCTGATCATCGACGTTATCGATAATGGCCGGGGTTTTCAAGAAGAATCATTATCGAAGATTGATGGAGGATATGCCCTGCAAAATATAAGAGATCGAATGAGGTTAGCATTTGGTGAAGGATATGGTATGGAGATCAAAAAAGGAAACAAAGGGGCATGGATAACATTAGAGCTTCCATTAACACTGGAAAAGGAAAAAGCAAAAAAACAAGAACCAGGTGAAAATAATGACCTATAGTATGTTAATAGTTGATGATGAGCCAATAATTTCTCGTGGATTAGCGAACACCATCCCATGGCACGAAAAAGGGATTGAAGTAGTAGGTACTGCTATGGACGGAGAGGATGCGATCAATAAAATCAACGAACATAAAGGGTTAGATATTATCATAACAGATGTCAAAATGCCAAATAAAGACGGTTTGGAGCTTGCTACTTATATTAGCCAGTATTACCCTAACACGGAAATAATCATGATTAGTGGTTATGATGAATTTAGCTATGCCCAAAGAGCGATGCAATTAGGGGTAAAGGATTATTTGCTAAAGCCAGTAGATATTGACCAACTACTTACCATTATGGATAAATTAATGCAGAAAATGAAATTAGAAAGAAACGAGCAAGAGCAAAAGCAACAGCATGTTCTATTGAACACATTAATAGAACAAGTATTGGAATACCCCAATCCAACACAAGTCTCTCCGATACTTAAGGAACAAAAGCTGAAAATAATCTTGACAATGAAGTGGGATTATTATTTCGATATAAATAAGTTCACAGAGGACGAACTTCGGGAATTGAAAAACAATTGGAAGCAAACCGCTGATCAAATGCTTTCTAAAAATAGTAGACTCGGAGTTTCCTTATTTATCCGATCTAATATATTACTAACATGCTTCTTTGACACGGAGAACCAATCTAGTGATCAACTATTAACAGACATGCAACACCAGTTATCGGATCATCTTATCTTCTTGTGTCCCTTCACAGTACAAGTCAAGCAGCTTCATTCCGTAGTATCTCAGATGGTGGATGCCGTTTTTCAAATGCCGATTAAGCGAGAAAAATTAGCTTTTTATGAAAAGAAAACGAAAGAAGTAAAAATGATTACCTACCCGAAGGAAATGGAGCAGAATCTAACAAATGCGATTCTGCATCTTGAAATGGAAGAGATCCAATCCATCGTTCAGCAAATGGTCTACTATTTCCAAGAGCAGCATATTACTCTTGGACATGTGATTGAGTTAGCGAGAGCGTTAATGCAGGCTATTATGAAACAATGTCAAGACGTATTACAAATGGAGCCTAGTGGAATAAAGCTCGCATTTCATCAAGATCCAGACATATTGTTAGTCGACTCTTTTATAGTGATAGGAGAATTGATCTTAATGGACATTGAAAGGATTATTGATGGCTTCCATTTAACGCAACCGGATCATAATGATTGGTTAATGGATCGGGCTATAGCCTATATAAAGGAGTATTTTGCGTCCGATATAAAAGCACAAGAAGTAGCTAATGTTATCAATATTTCACCAAATTATTTTAGCTCATTATTTAAACAAAAAACAGGTAAAAATTTTAATGAATATGTCAATGGCCTACGTGTAGAGGAATCCAAGAGATTATTAATGGAAACTCCATTTAAAATACATGAGATAGCCGAACAAGTAGGTTACAATGAATATAAATACTTTGTAGAGGTCTTTAAGAAGTTTGTCGGTATGACACCTACGAAATACAGGCAAGTAACTTCTTCGAGATTAGAGAGATAATTTAGGAGGTAGTAGTAATGGAAAAAGTAGCAATAAAGATACCAGAGGACTTTATCTTAGGTGCCGCTCTGTCCGCTTGGCAATCAGAGGGTTGGTCAGGGAAGAAGGATACACAGGATTCCTATTTAGATCTATGGTATAAAGAAAACAAGAATGTCTGGCACAATGGATATGGGCCGGCTGTTGCAACAGATTTCAGAAACCGCTTTAAAGAAGATGTCGCGCTGATGAAGGAAATCGGTTTAACCCATTTCAGAACTTCTATCAATTGGTCACGCTTCCTAACAGACTATGAAACAGCAACGGTCGACGAAGAATATGCCAATTACATAGATGATGTGATTAACGAATTAATAGACAATGGTATAGAGCCAATGATCTGTCTAGAACATTATGAATTACCTGCAAAGCTATTGAAGGAGTATGGCGGTTGGGCTTCCAAGCATGTCCTCGAATTATTTGTCAAATATGCAGAAAAGGTATTCGACCGCTATGGAGATCGAGTAAAGCATTGGTTTACGTTTAATGAACCAGTAGTGGTTCAAACAAGGGTATACTTAGATGCGATCCGTTGGCCGTTTGAGCAAAACACAAAGAAATGGATGCAATGGAACTATCATAAAGGTCTGGCAACTGCTAGAGTAGTGCAGCTTTTTAAAGAAAAGGATTTAAAGGCTAAGCATGGAGCAAAGATTGGCGTCATCTTAAATCCAGAGGTTACCTATGCACGTTCTTCTGCTCCCCATGACCAAAAAGCAGCGGAAATGTATGATTTGTTTTTTAATCGTACCTTCTTAGATCCGGCAATAAAAGGAGAGTATCCGAAACAGCTATTTGATCTAATGGATAAGCATGGAATCACCTTTGATTATACAGAAGAAGAACTATCCATCATCAAAAATAATACAGTGGATTATGTCGGCATAAATCTATATTTTCCACATCGGGTACAAGCTAGGACATCTGCATGGAATGAAGCTATCCCATTTCATCCTTCGTACTATTATGAAAAATTTGATATGCCAGGCAAAAAGATGAATCCTTATCGTGGTTGGGAGATCTACCCACAAATTATGTATGATATGGCGATGCGAATGAAAGAGGAATATGGAAACATCGAATGGTTTATCGCGGAAAATGGTATGGGTGTAGAGAATGAGAAAAGATTCAAAAATGAAAGCAATATTATTCAGGATGATTATCGAATCGAATTTATCGCTGAGCATTTAAAATGGTTATTAAAAGCAGTAAAGGAAGGCGCTAATTGTACAGGCTATATGCTTTGGGCATTTTCGGATAATGTTTCCCCAATGAATGCCTTTAAAAATAGATATGGTCTAGTAGAAATAGATTTAGAAGACAATCGAAATCGTCATTTGAAGAAATCTGCTTATTGGTATCAGCAAATCATTAAAGAAAGAGAATTTCTTGCATTAGATGATGATATTTGTAAGTAAGCATCTTCTTTTACCCAAATTGAGGTGAAGTGAATGAAAACCTATTTAGCTATAGATATAGGTGGGACTTTTGTTAAAACCGCAATCGTCGATGAAAAGGCAAATATATTAACTTCTTATAAAGAAAAAACACCTTCTTCATTAGAGGAATTATTAGGTCTCATGAAAAGAGTGAAAGCATCTTACCATGAGATAAGCGGAGTTGCGGTTAGTTGTCCGGGTGCTGTATCTGATCAAGGGATTATCTATGGTTCTAGTGCTGTTCGTTATTTACATGGTCCAAATATAAAGAAATGTATCGAAGAGACTTTACGTTTGCCTGTGTTTTTAGGAAATGATGCCAATTGTGCTGCTTACGCAGAACTGTGGGATGGAGCAGCACAAGGGCTTCGTGATTTTATGGTAATGGTGATTGGAACAGGAATCGGTGGTGCGATCATTAAGGACGGTGTCTTGCATAAAGGAGCCCATCTGCATGGTGGAGAATTTGGTTATATGCTTTTAGATCCAGATTCTATAGAGGATGACAGTGTATGGAGCCGAATTACTTCTACGAAAGCTTTAGTAAAAAAAGTAGCGAAAGCAAAAAATCAAGACTATAACACGCTTTCAGGTGAAGCAGTGTTTCAGATGGCAGAAGCTGGTGATCAAATTTGTTCAGAAGCAGTAGATCGTTTCTATCATTTGTTGGCGGTTGGTATTTATAATCTACAATATATTTACGACCCTGAAGTAATTCTTATCGGTGGTGGAATAAGTGCACGGCAAGAATTGATAGACAGATTGAATGAGAAATTGGATCGAATTATCGAACGTATTGGGCTTGCTAAAATGAAGCCAGTAATCAAGTCCTGCCAGCATCGACAGCATGCTAATTTACTTGGGGCAGTATATGGGTTTAAGAAACATTGCTTAGATGATTAAAGTAACATTATTTAGGAAAAAAGGGCGCAAATTAATTAGCGTCCTTTTTCATATTTCTGTTTGCATTTTTTGTAAAAGGTGTTATACTGTGTATATCAATATAAACAGTATAACTTTAGGGGGAATAAATATGTTAGACGTAGTTTGGGGTTATATACTTGTATTTCTATTGGCAGCAGTACCTTTTTTTGAATCAGCTGTTGTTACACCAGTTGCCATTTTAGCCGGTTTGTCAGCAATTCCGGTATTTATCCTTGCGATCGGAGGAAACCTGATCACGGTTTACATCGTCATCGTTTTTATTGAAAAAGTTAAACGATGGAGAAAGAAGGAAGATGATGGGAAGCGAACTGGTAGGGCCAAAAAAATATGGGATAAATATGGCTTACCGGGGCTAACCTTACTCGGACCATTTTTTGTCGGTAGTCACTTAACAGCATTTTTAGCACTTCTTTTTGGTGGAACCAAAAAACAGGTATCGATCTGGATCACTATTAGTATCGCAGCTTGGAGTCTATTGCTAGGCCTACTTGTCTACTTCGGTATTGATTGGTTCAACGTGGAGAATAAATTTTTAGAAAATATTTTTAATCAAGCACAATAATGGTGGAGGTGAATAGTTTCATGTACAAACGTGCTTTTAAGTTAGTTAAAACAGAGATAAGAATGCTTTTTCCTGCCTATATCCTAACCTTTGCTGTAACTGTATTATTGGGACTATTCTCGATCACCTTCTTAAAGGAGCTAATAAATACTTTAGCTGGTTACCAAAACCATTTCAATGGGGTATCTGTAGACATTTTATTTGTATTTCTATCACCATGTTTATCTATCGTATTTCTTTCCAGTCCTTACCTTAGCTTGAAGACATTGAAGGAGGATCCGTTCGGAAAAAGAATCGCTTTATTTCGAACAATGCCTGTTCCTATTAAAGTATTGACCAAAAGTCGCATGCTTTTAATGCTGATCACATTGCTTATCCTTTCCACCACCTTTTATACGACAATTGTTATAGGAATAAGAGATATCTATCATCTAGTATTCACGACTCAACAGCTAGTGTCTTTTCTATTATTTTGGTTTGGTTTTTCCTTAACTATTGGTGGATTAAATGTTTACATTGAATCTGGAACAAACGGCAAAATGCTTTATATTTTTTCTTTTTTATATAGTTTAACGATTGTTTCTTTCATTATTGTTTTTAATCTAAATACAAAAAATAGCGTCGTGGAGAAGGTAGCAGAATGGACGCAACAATACGATTGGATGCCGTCTGTTGTGATGATTATCATTGGTTTATTAAGCTATAATATATGGGGAATCATCCTACAAAAAAGACTAAGTAAAAGAGATTACCTGTAATGGAGGCTATCTAAATGAAACTCCCTATTACCGTTTCAGAGGAAAGCAAAGAACCCATTTATCATCAAATCGAATCACAATTAAAAGGACTGATGATAAGTGGCCAATTAGTACCAGGTAGTGTCCTTCCATCTATTCGAGCACTTTCGAACGAATTATCCTGTAGTGTCATTACGACAAGGAGAGCCTATCAAAATTTAGAGAATGAGGGATTTATTAAGACGATTCAAGGGAAGGGAACCTTTGTCAATGAGGTGGATCAAGAGTCGAAGGATCAAACGAAAGAACAAGTGGCTTCCTCGATTTTGGAGAAAACGATTAAGGATCTAAAAATGCTGGGAATGACGAGATCAGAAGCAGAAAAATTCTTTTTTAACGCTATGGATAAAAAATGGGGGGAAAACCATTATGAGTAATTTTTTGTTAAAAATAGATCAGTTGACCAAGACCTTCAAGTATTTTGAATTTGGCCCTATCGATGTTCGTGTTGAGCCTGGAACGATCACCGCTTTAATTGGCTCCAATGGTTCTGGTAAGAGTACTTTTTTTCGTCTTGTGATGCAGTTGTTTCAGCCTGACTCTGGCCATATTCTATATTTCAACGGGGAACTTGACTCTAATGATAGTAGGATCAAGCAAGATATGGGTTATGCTGGTGGAGATTTGTATCAGGCTTTCGGCCAGCTGTCTATACGTGAGCTCGCTAATCTTGTTCGCTACTGGTATGAGAATTGGGATGAACAAAAATATCAGGAGCTAGTGGATAGGTATCAGATTAATCAAAAGGAAAAATATACGAATAGTTCGACAGGAACGAAGAAGAAAATAGCGTTTATTTTCGCGTTAGCGCATCATCCGCAGCTTCTTCTGTTAGATGAACCCTTCTCTGGGGTCGATTTTGTCTCTTCACGTAAAATGCAAACAGATCTAGTGGATTTCATGGAGAACCCTAATCATGCGATTATCCTTGCCACCCATCAACAAGAGGAGATTAAAGCATTGTGTGATTATATTTGGTTACTAGATAAGGGGAAAATGATAGGCATTTATGAGAAGGATCAAATTTTAGAAAGCTGGGCATATTTGTCGTTAAATAAAATGCCAGAATCTCTCCGAAAGCATCCACATGTGATACAAATGGATTCACATCCTAATCGTATCATAACAGATTCCTTAGCAGCTATCGAGCCAGACTTAGAGCAACTAGGTATAGAAGTCACACACTATCAGCGGCTTGAGCTGGATGAGATTTTAACAGCCTTGCTGGAAAGAGCTTAAAGAATGGCTTTTCACAGTGATAACGGCATTCAATTAGTATTGTTAAAATACATTTGTAATGTCGAGTAATGGATCATAGGCAAGACAACGATAATTATTTCGATAATCGATTCTTAATTGTTGAATCGCTTAATTTCTAAATAAAACATCAAAGAGCTCTTATTGACCTCACATTTAACGTCATTTTACAGCTTCCTTATTCTTCGATGTCTCTTCTTTATATCTACGTCGATGGCTTTTGTAATCACTCTGTTTTTTTCAATTTGCACCTATTATCGTGATTTCTGTGAATTTTTTTTAGGTATCCAGCTAACACGATACAAACACTAATTATTTTCCTTCTGATGCCACTTCCTTGTCAAGGGAATGTGGTTTCTCTGTATTTCGTATAAAATCACGTTGATCGCTGGCATCTTGTGGTTGTTTTTCCCCTCTGCAACAATTATGCTATGATACATTTAATGAGTTAATATCGAAAGTCAGATCTTATGGAGGATAAGATGAATCGAAAGAGAGCAATTTATGTGTTACTTATGGCTTGTTTAGTCATAGCAATAGGTCTTTCCTTTTATTTTTATAAAAAAGCTCAAGTAGATCGTTTAGAAATAACGAAAGCGACGGAACCAGACAATCTTCCCTCTTACCACTTTGCATTGATTGGGGAAGAGATGGATCATGATTACTGGAGGTTAGTTGGGGAAGGAGCGAAGGATGCAGAGAAAAAGTATGACGTTTTTGTGGAATACGAAGGCCCGAGGCGTTCCAATCCAGAGGAACAGTTAAAGCTTTTAGATCAAGCAATAAAAGCTAAGGTTGATGGTATTATTGTGCAGGCATTAACAGAGGATTTTTTACCAATGATTAATAAAGCGGTGAATCAGGGAATCCCAGTGATTACTATTGATACAGATGCACCAGAGAGCTTGCGGACAACCTATATCGGGACAGATAATTATTTGGCTGGGCAAATTGCTGGGAAAACTTTAGTAGAAGATAAGAAGGGCCAAGCTACTGTTGGCATCATTACGGGCAGTTTTACGAATGCGCATCATCAACTACGTGTAGAAGGCTTTAAAAATGTTGTAGCTGATATAGAAGGAGTAGAAATTGTCGAGATTGAGGAATCTAATATTACACAAGTTATCGCAGAAGAAAAAACTTACGAAATGTTAAAGAATCATCCAGAAATTGATGCCCTTTATGGAACAAGTGCGTTAGATGGGATAGGAATGGTTCATGCCGCTGAATCACTAAATAGGTCAAGCAGTATATACATGATAAGTTTTGATACCTTACCTGAGAATATGGAATTGCTAGAGCAAGGTAAAGTGGATGTGCTTATCGGTCAGAAGCCTTATGAGATGGGATATCGTAGTATTGAGTTAATGCTTGATATTGTCAAGGGGCGTTCGGTCGAAGAAGTCAACCATACAGATGCAACAGTAGTTTCACAGAAGAACTTAGATAATTTCATTCCACAAGAGCGTGATGAGCCATGATCAAAATTAGAACGAAGCTATTAATGTATTTTTTTACTGTCATTACATTAGTCGTGATTCTCCTTTTAGTAAGAGAACAGAGCACACAGAAAATTATTGAGCTCCATGAGCAAAGCTCTGAACACTATTTACTGTTAAATGAAATAACAGGAGTGACAGATCAAACCTTTCAATCACTACAAATATATGTCCACGAACCTGTTTCAGAAAATTTAGCGTTTTATCAAAGGGAGAAGCAACAGCTTCTTGATTTACAGCAACAATATAAGGAGTTAACAGAAGAAAGTATTGTTCAGAAAAATTTCCTTCATATGTTAACAAGCTTTTTAGAGATTACAGACAAAACGGTAGAAGGAGTCCATGATGACAATATAGAACAGTATTCCTACTATTTAAGTGAAGCGGATAATACTGCCAACTATATTCATGAAAATACATTAGAAATCATTAATCAAGATCTAACCGAATATCAGAATTTAATCTCTTTGGAGGACGAACGAATCCACCATACGAAGAATATGGGAACGGCCATAGTTATTGCCATCATTATCTTAAGTGTGCTGTTTGCCTTATGGTTTTCAGATGGCATCACCAGAACGATTTCTCGTTTGACAAAGGCAGCAAAAGAAATATCTGCAGGAAACTACTCTGGTCAAGATGTTACGGTTTCAAGAAAGGACGAGCTTTGGCTTTTAACGAAGATGTTTAATGAGATGAAGCATAATATTTTACAGTCTGTGAAAGAGATGAAAGAAAAAGCACGTCTTGCCCAATTACTAAAGGAAATGGAATTGAAGAGCCTACAGAATCAAATTAACCCACATTTTCTCTTTAATACATTGAACACCATTTCTAAAACCTCTTATATTGAGGGGGCAGAACGGACGAGTGAATTAATTTCCTCTGTCTCTGCCCTATTGCGATACAATATCGGAAATTTAGACAGAGAGACAGTTTTAAAAGATGAAGTGGAAATAGTGAAAGAGTATTTTTTTATCCAACAAACACGTTTTGGAGATCGAGTCGCCTTCCACACTCAAATAGAGGAGCAGTGTCTACATACTCCGATCCCATGCCTAACTCTTCAACCAATCGTAGAAAATGCCTTTATTCATGGCATTGAGGAAATGGCAGATAGTGCAGTGATTGCATTGAATATCTATCAAAAGGAACAGAAGGTATTTATTGAGATTACCGATAATGGCAAAGGAATGGATCAAGCAACAATCAATCAAATTATACATCCAGTAGAAGAAAAGGAAGCTCAATCAAAGAAATTAGGTCATTCCACAGGTATAGGGATGCGAAATGTTATCGATCGACTCGAGTTGTTTGATAAAGAGAGTGCGCTTTGGATCGATTCTGCCATTGGAAAAGGAACGAAGGTTACCATTCAGTTACCATCAGGAAAGGAATGGAGGAAGGATTCATGTTAAAAGTAATGCTTGTAGATGATGAAGCTATCGAAAGAGAAGGCATCCGCCTTATCCTAAGTAGAAATCGTGATAATTTAGAAATCGTTGCAGAGGCACAGAATGGAAAAATAGCAGTGGAGAAGGCACTTGATACAGAGCCCGATATTATTTTTATGGATATAAAAATGCCCGATCTAGATGGACTAAAGGCAACACAGAAAATTCTCAACCAGCTTCCACATGCGAAGTGTGTAATGGTGTCAGCCTTCGATACGTTTCAATATGCACAAGAAGCGATGAAATATGGAGTGAAGGAGTACTTGCTCAAGCCAAGCAAGGTTCAGGAAGTACTAGATGCCTTCGATCGAATGGCCGCTGAGGTGGAGGAAGAAAAGGAACAAATGCAGGAAAAACAGGACATTGAGCAACGTTTGGAAAGAGCAAGTTCCCTAGTAGAAATGGATTTCGTCATTTCTCTAATGATGGATCATGTTCATGATTTTAACCAAGATGATTGGAACGATTGGTTAGATCTCGATGATCAACAAGGGTTTGCAGCAGTATTCTACTTTCAAGCAGAGGAACGAAAGCCAGATCGTGAGCAAAAGACGCAATGGTATCAAACGTTAAAGCGAGCTTTAGCAACACAACCTTATCCTTATTTTGTTGGACCACTCATCGGTTTTCAAATCCCTGTTTTTGTGAAATATCAAGCCGACAATACTGGATTAACAGAGAGGGAGAATTTTGCTAGATTAATGATTCGTACGATGCAGCATCAACTAGACAATTGTCAATTATGTGTTGGTATCGGTTCCGTTGTTGCTAATTTTCAGCATTTTTCTAAATCTTATGAACAAGCGATTTATACATTAGAAATGGTGGAAAAACGGTCAGGCTCTGCCTATCTAGTTTATAGCAAGCAATTGGAAGACAAAAGAAAGAATTTTGTACCCTTTGATTTAGAAAAGGATTTACTAGAAGCTGTGAAAAACGGTGATACTCGTAAAGGCTTAGAAGTCTTTGAGGCATATTTCCAATGGATTCAAAAGAGCGTTAACTATCAAGTAGAGCTAATCCAAAAAGCAATGGAGAATCTCTTCATTGTCTTGACAAGAGCGACAAAAGAATTTGGCTTTGGTGAAGATGTACAGATGAATTTTCATCCATATGAAACAGCGATGCAAGTAAAGCAAGCAGCAAAAGCTCACCTCCAAACCGTTATGGAAGAAATTAATAAATGGCGAACTAACGGTGTGCAAGGAATACTGATCCAAGTGAAAGGATATCTGGATAGCCACTATCAAGATGCAGTCAGTCTAGAAGGAATTGCAGAAAAGGTAGGTCTAAGCTCTTATTATTTGAGCAAATTATTTAAAGAACATTTTGGTGTCACCTTTGTAGAGTATCTTACCAATATCCGAATTCAAAAGGCAAAGGACTTTCTACTAGATGGAAGTAAACCATTAAAGGAAATAGCACTAGATATCGGATATAAGGATCCTAACTACTTTAGCCGGGTCTTTAAAAAAGAAGTAGGACTAAGCCCAAGTGAATACCGAAATAAATATATTTAAAAACAACGATCCTATTGAAACGATCGTTGTTTTTTTGGTTGGGTCTTACCCTGAAGAACGTTTTGCTCGGGAAAGAAGCCTCGAAAGGACGTTTACAGTCAAGATAAAGTCCAATTTGCTTGATGAAAGCCCCTGAAATGGCGTTTACAGCCAAGATAAAGTCCAATTTGCGCAAGGAAAGTCTCCGAAATGACGTTTACAACCAAGATAAAGTCCATTTTGCCCGAGAAAGTCTCCAAAATGACTGTCACAACAAGAATACCAGACATTCAAGCGAAAAGAACAATAATAGTTCGAGAGAACAGATGACACCGACAGCACAAGATTGTCTAGTATTTTGCAAAAAAGTGAAGATGATACCTCTCTTATTGAAAATGTTTTCATGTTAATTTTAAGAAAGAGTAAGAAACGCTTACTTCCAATCGAAATGTAAGCGAAGTCAAAACGAAAACGTTAACAAATGAAGGGGGATTTATCATGCAAAAAAAGCATTCAGCTTGGTATGTTATTTTAGTAGCTGCTTCAGCTGGTATGGCAGGATTGCTTTATGGTTTTGATACCGCTGTTATATCAGGTGCGATAGGATATTTACAAGATTTATATAATTTAAGTCCGGCAATGGAGGGATGGGTTATTTCCTGTGTCATGATAGGGGGAGTAACAGGTGTTGCCCTTTCTGGTTTTCTTAGTGATAAATATGGTCGTAAAAAACTATTGATGGTATCGGCCGTCTTCTTTATCATCTCTGCACTGGGCTCTGCCTTTGCAATCGATGTCACCACACTTGTACTTGCTAGAATATTAGGTGGACTAGGTATAGGTTTCGCATCAGCACTATCGGTAACCTACATTAGTGAATGTGCACCACCTGCTATTCGTGGTAGATTAGGATCTTTATATCAACTTTTCACGATCTTCGGTATTTGTGCAACATTTTATATTAACTATGGTGTAGCAAATAGTGGGTCCTATGAATGGGGATTAGAGGCTGGTTGGAGATGGATGCTAGGCTATGGAACTATTCCCGGAATTATCTTTATGCTTTTACTATTCTTTATTCCGGAAAGTCCAAGATTCCTTATTCAAAAAGGAGAAGATGAAGAGGCATTCAATATATTAAAACGTATTAATGGAGAAGAAGTTGCTAGAAAAGAAGAAAGAGAAATTAAAGCTTCAATTAAAGAGGAACAAAGTAGTTCGGCAAAAGAATTGTTAAAGCCAGGTTTAAGAATGGCTATGGGTGTAGGTATCTTCCTTGCCTTGTTCAATCAAGTAATCGGAATGAATGCGGTCACATATTATGGACCAGATATCTTCCGTAGTGTCGGGTTTGAAAATAATACCGAATTTCTTGCCACAAGTATCATTGGTAGTGTGCAAGTTGTCTTTACTATATTAGCAATCTTTTTGATAGATAAATTGGGAAGAAAAAAATTGATGGCAATTGGTTCAAGTTTCATGGCAATCTTTATGCTACTAATTGGAAGTGTTTTCTATTTTGAACCAGCAAACGCTGGTGTATTATTAATCATCTTAATTGCAGGCTTTACTGCTTCCTTCTGTGTATCAATGGGGCCAATTCCGTGGATCATGATTCCGGAGATTTTCCCAAATCATCTTAGAGCGAAAGCGGTAGGAATTGCGACTATATTCCTTTGGGGAGCAAACTGGGCGATCGGCCAATTCACCCCTGTACTAATCAGTAATATGGGAAGTGCCTTTACATTCTGGATGTTTGCGGTTATCAACGTCATTTGCTTTATCTTTGTGATGACCATTGTCCCAGAGACAAAAAATAAATCACTTGAGGAAATAGGGAGAATGTGGAGTGCTAAAGATAAAAAGAAAGCGAAATCTTATGAGGAACTTGCATAATCAAAGCAAAACCTACTGATCCATTCAGTAGGTTTTTTTCTTGATAATGGATATTCACAGATTGCTTACTTAGCTGAAACTGATTGAAATATTTTGGAATAACTGTTTATAATTACATTGTAAACTATTGGCCAATAGTTGAGATCTATGTAATTTGAACCACTATTAAAAGGAAGAGAAGGAGTGTAATCAATGCGGGCAAAATTATTAACTATGTTAGCATTTGCACTATTGTTAGTTGGGGCAATTTCCGTAGAGTCACTGGAGGCTGCAAGTTTTGATTCAAGTAAAAGCTACAAGATTATAAATAGATTTAGTGGAAAGGCTCTCGAGGTCTATGAATGGTCCACTTCTGATGGTGGAAATATTGTTCAATATGATGATCTAGGTGGTTTAAATCAGCAATGGCGTATTATCAATGTTGGGGAAGGCTACCATAAAATTGTGAACCAAAATAGTATCAAGGCAATGGAGGTTTATGACTGGTCTACAGAGGATGGTGCTAATGTAAGCCAATGGTATGACTGGAATGCAGCAAATCAGCAATGGGCAATTGAAGGTATTGGAAATGGCTATGTTAAAATCGTTAATCGACATAGTGGAAAAGCCCTTGAAGTATTCGATTGGTCGACAGAAAATGGCGCGAACGTTTTCCAATGGGATGACTGGGGTGGTGAGAGCCAGCAATGGCGTATTATTGAAGTACCACCAAGTGATACCATAACCGTAAATCAAACCATTGTCGTAGAATCAGGTGAAGTCTTTGATGGTGAAGGTAAAAGGTATGTAGCTAACCCAGATACTGTTGGAGATGGCAGCCAAGGAGAAGATCAAGATCCAGTATTTAGACTGGAGGACGGAGCAACCTTGAAAAATGTGGTAATCGGTCACCCGGCTGCAGATGGTGTGCATACGTATGGAGATGTCTTAGTACAGAATGTAGTCTGGGAGGATATCGGTGAGGATGCTTTAACGATTAAGGATGATGGTCATGTCACAATTAGAGGTGGAATGGCACAAAAGGGTAGTGATAAAATGTTCCAGGTGAATGCTCCTTCGACTTTTGAAATTATCAATTTTACAGCGGATGATGCTGGAAAAATGATTCGTCAAAATGGAGGTACTACTTTTAAAACAAGTATCTTTATCGATGGTAGTGTCATTACGAATATGGATGAAGCTATATTTAGAACAGATAGCGACTCTAGTGAAGTTACGATGACAAACACAAGATATTCTGATGTTGGTAGAAAGTGGTATAATGTAGAAAATGTTTCGGAAAGCGGAAATTACGAATATTAATTTATATGAAAGTGCTTAGCAATTACGTTGTTAAGCACTTTTTTTATGGGAGTTTTTGTTGCAAATACAACAAAGTTGCTATATACTTATTTTTGTTGTATTTACAACAAAAAACATCAAATAAGGAGTGAGCAAGATCGATATTCTTCGCGAAATAGGAATGATTGCAAGGGCATTAGATTCTATCAGCAATATTGAATTTAAAGAGTATGATCTTACGAAAGGACAATATTTATACCTTGTTCGCATATGTGAAAATCCAGGAATCATTCAAGAAAAGTTGGCCGAGATGATCAAGGTAGACAGAACAACAGCAGCTCGTGCGATTAAAAAACTTGAAATGAATGGATTTATAGAAAAAAAGGATGATCACTCTAATAAAAAGATTAAAAAAATCTTTCCAACAGAAAAGGGAAAGAAGGTTTACCCTTTTATCAAAAAAGAAAATGACTATTCTAATAGCATCGCTCTAGCAGGTTTTTCCGAAAAAGAAGAAGAGACCATCCTCTGGCTACTTCAAAGAGTAAGAAAGAATATAGAAAAAGATTGGGAATTAGTAAAGAAGGGAAACAAAAGAAATTATTGATTATAGGAAGGAGAGGCAATTAGCATGACGATAAATGTAAAAAAATGCACCAAAGAAGAATTACCAACACTGCAAAAAATAAGTATAGAAACCTTTCGGGAAACATTCGAAAGTCAGAATTCATCGGAAAATTTAGATGCCTATCTGAAGAGAGCTTTTCATTCGAAACAATTGGAAATGGAATTATCTAATGAGTTTTCGGAATTTTTCTTCGTGTATTTAAATAGTGAGATGGTCGGATATTTAAAGATTAATATTGGAAATGCACAGTCAGAAAAAATGGGTGATGAATCACTCGAAATCGAGAGAATATATGTAAAGAATAAATACCAAAAGCACGGAATTGGTAAGATTCTATTAAATACAGCTATTGAATTTGCTTTAGAACGTGACAAGAAGAAAATTTGGTTAGGGGTATGGGAAAAGAATGAAAATGCTATAGCATTTTATAAAAAAATGGATTTTGTTCAAACTGGAGTTCATTCTTTTTATATGGGTGAAGAAGAACAAACGGATTTGATTATGACTAAAGCAATTAATTGAAAGGTGGAACAAAGATGTATCGTCCCTCCCATTTTAAAATAGAAGATAAGGAAGTAATAGATGAGATAATCGAGCAATATAGTTTTGCAACACTTATTTCTCAGCACAATGGCGTCCCTTTTGCTACTCACTTACCGCTAATATGGAACAACGATCATACCTATTTGTATGGCCATTTTGCTCGTTTGAATCCGCAATGGAAGGATATTAGAAATCAAACTATACTAGCAATTTTTCAAGGTCCTCATTGCTATATTTCTCCATCTTGGTATGAGACGAATAATGCAGTACCAACATGGAATTACGTTACTGTTCACGTGTATGGTAAAGTAGAACTTTTGGAAGACAAAAAAGAGGTTGTAGATTCCTTAGATCAGATGGTTTTGAAGTATGAAGATCCGAAAAGTACCTATCATTTGCATGAGTTGGATTCTAATTTTATTTCAGGAATGAGCAGGGCTATTCAATGTTTCAAAATTAAAATCAACAAAATAGAAGGAAAAGCGAAACTGAGCCAAAATCATTCAGTGCAAAGAAAAAAGTTAATTATTAATCAACTAGAACAAATTTCAAACCCCAATGAACAGCAGATTTGTTCATTAATGAAAGCAAACATAAATAACTAAAATTCACTATTAACTTTCTCTTTCGATTATAATAAAATGTATGTAAACGCTTTAAAGGAGAGGTGTTTGATGCCACAAGTAGTCATGACATTTCCCAATGGAAAGTATAAGGTTCTAACAATGAGCTATGATGATGGGAAAGCTGCAGATAGACGTTTAGTAGAAATATTTAATCAATATCGTATCAAGGGATCCTTTCATATTAATTCAGGGTTACTTGGAAAAGGTGATAGAATCCCAGCAGCAGAAGTAGCCAACTTATACAAAGGACATGAGGTTTCTGCACATACGGTAACCCATCCAACGATTGCTCGATCACCAAAGGAACAATTAATAGAAGAAGTAAGGAAGGATCGCAAAGCTCTAGAGCAAATTGTTCGTTATCCTGTTAGGGGGCTGTCTTATCCAAATGGCTCTTATAACAATCAAATCAAAGAGATGCTGCCATATATGGGAATAGAATATGCAAGAACAGTTCATAGCACCGGCAATTTTGCTATACCAGATAATTTCATGGAATGGCAACCCACCTGTCACCATAATCAAAATTTATTAGAGCTTGCCGAGGAATTCATCCATCTTCACAAGAGTCAATATTTGTACATGTTTTATGTGTGGGGACATAGTTATGAATTTGATCTTGATCAAAATTGGGATAAGATTGAAAAATTTTGCCGTTTAACCAGTGATAGAGATGATATTTGGTATGCCACCAATATCCAAATTGTTGATTATATCCATGCTTTTCACAGGCTTCAATTTTCAGCCGACAGTCAGTTTGTCTATAATCCATCAGCTATTTCAGTATGGTTAAGTGTAGATGGCGATATAGTTGAAGTGGAAGGAGGAAAGCAGGTAGATTTAACACATATAGGGATTTTATAAGAATGGATGAATAGACAAGGAATACTTTAGTTACAATGACTAATAAAATCCTTGTTTGGAGGAGATCCATATGTGTGGCAGGTTTACGCTCCATCTATCAAAAGAGGTTATTGAAAGTGATTTAAATATTACCATTAACGATTACCATCCAAGCTATAATGTGGCACCGACCCAAAATATACTTGGGATGGTGGGAACAAAGGATGGTTATCGTGCAGGATATTTTAGGTGGGGACTCATTCCTAAATGGGCAAAGGATACGAAGATTGGTAATAAAATGATTAATGCCCGAAGTGAAACGATGGAGGAAAAGCCATCCTTTCGCCCTTTACTAGCTAGGAGACGTTGTGTCATTATAGCGGATAGCTTTTATGAATGGAAACGTCAAGACAATGGGAAGACTCCCTATAGAATTATGGTCAATAATCAGCGTGTGTTTACCTTCGCGGGTTTATGGGATCGTTGGAAGCAAGGGGATCAAGAGATTATCTCCTGCACGATACTTACTACCAAGCCAAATGAAATAATGGAGGAAATCCATGATCGAATGCCAGTCATCTTAGATGAGAAAAGCAGGGAACAATGGCTACAACCTGACCAGCACGATGTTCAAGCATTAAAGTCATTAATGAAACCATATCCTTCAACTGCTATGTCGTTTTACCCTGTTTCTAAATTAGTAAATAACCCTTCAAATAATGATAAAACGCTCATTGAGCCGGCAAATTAAATAGTTTGCAAATGCATATACTAACAAAGTTTTATTACATGATTTATAGGCTTCTCATTTTTTACTATTTTTAACAAAAAAATACCGTTTATTATCCAGGGCTTCTATTTTCAAAACCTAAAGCAATTTAATCATCATTCGCCTCTATTCACGAAGAAAGATGTAAATCATAACAGTATAAAATTTTCCATTTAGAGAATATAATAATTTTAAGAAAATTTTTCGTTACCCATATCTTTTTTCTTCCAACAATCGTTTTAGCTATTAGAGAAGTGTAAAGGAGTGAGTGAAATGTGCGCTAGGCCTAGCACAATAGAAGTACAGGGTTCTTTCATACAAGTTTATCGCCAGTTATCTCATTATTGTCATTTCTTATCACGGAATAAATGGGATGGGGAAGAACTTGCCCAAGAGGCGATATGTAAAGCGATAGCCTACTATGATGATAAGGATCAATGGAATATTAGCTTATTGAAAAAAATTGC
>JACYYJ010118402.1_pt2 | contig 61117 bp, 58 predicted proteins | sample 8236861 | NCBI WGS metagenome assembly JACYYJ01 (sample SAMN14103086, study PRJNA606662) | landfill metagenome | isolation source: landfill solid waste | place: India:New Delhi, Okhla landfill site | collected 2017-11-05
TAGAAAAATATGGTTTATGATTATATTATACTTTTTATACCCAAAAGTATAATAATTAATCTTGGAGGTAGGAAAAATGGGAAAATTCACGTTACCTGCATTAACTTATGCCTTTGATGCCTTAGAACCACACATTGATCAAAAGACAATGGAAATTCATCATGGAAAACATCATCAAACCTATGTAGACAAATTGAATGCAGCACTGGAAGGTCAAGAGGGATTTGCTAACAGTAGCTTAGAAGAGTTTCTTGCTAATTTAGACAACGTACCTGAAAGCATTCGTACCGCTGTGAGAAATAATGGTGGAGGCCATCTTAATCACACATTGTTTTGGGAAGTGATTGCACCAGGATCGAAAGCAGATAAACCAGAAGGAGAGCTTGCTAAAGCGATTGATCAACAGTTCGGAAGCTTTGATCAATTCAAAGAGGAATTTTCCAATGCTGCTGTAACAAGATTTGGTTCTGGTTGGGCATGGTTAGTTGTTAACTCGGATGGGAAGTTAGAAGTGACAAGTACGCCAAATCAAGATAATCCTATTTCAGAAGGGAAAACGGCTATCCTTGGGATTGATGTCTGGGAGCATGCATACTACTTAAAATATCAAAACAAGCGTCCAGATTACATTGCTAACTTCTATCAAGTCATTAATTGGGACGTAGTTGCAGAAAAATATCGACAAGCAATTAAATAATTTTAAATGATCGGATGGAAAGATACTAATGGTTATCTTTCCATCTTTTTATGTGTTAAGATTCTGTTAAAAGTGTAAGGATTCGATAATTAAAAAAGGAGCGATAATGATGGATCAGTCCTTTCAATCTTTAGTTGTGGATAAAGATCAAGATCAATTTTCAGTGAAAATTCAGGAGCTTTCCTTAAAAGACTTACCAGAAGGTGAAGTATTAATTAAAGTACACTATTCAAGTGTAAATTACAAAGACAGTCTTGCAGCCATTCCAAATGGTAACATCATTAGACACTATCCTATGGTTCCTGGTATTGATCTAGCGGGAATTGTGGAATCATCCACAGATCCACGCTATAAAGAAGGTGACAAAGTAATTGCTACTAGCTATGAGATCGGCGTGAATCATTTTGGTGGCTATAGTGAATATGCGAAGATTCCAGCTGATTGGCTAGTACCTTTACCTCCACAGCTTTCACTAAAGGAGGCAATGATTATAGGGACTGCAGGTTTTACTGCAGGATTGTCAGTAAAACGTTTAGAGGAAAATGGTTTTCCTTCTAAAAAGGGAAAAGTCCTGGTTACTGGAGCAACAGGTGGTGTAGGTAGCTTCGCTATATCGATTCTGTCTAAACTAGGCTACCACGTGGAAGCAAGTACAGGCAAAAAGGCGGAGCAATCTTATTTAATGGAATTAGGGGCAACATCTGTTATTTCAAGAGAAGCGGTTTATGATGGGGAAATTCACTCTTTACATAAACAAAAGTGGACAGCAGCAGTGGATCCTGTTGGTGGTGAACCACTAGCATCCCTTTTAAGTCAAATCGAGTATGGGGGATCTGTTGCGGTAAGTGGGCTAACTGGTGGAACAAAAATACCTACAACTGTTTTCCCGTTTATTTTACGAGGAGTTAATCTTCTTGGTATTGATTCGGTGTATTGTCCTATGGAAGTGAGAAGAAAGGTATGGGAGTGCTTGGCTACTAATTATAAACCAAAAAATTTGGGGGCACTTCTTCAACAAGAAGTAACACTCCAGCAATTGCCAGAAGTTTTACCAACATTATTAAAGGGACAAGCAAGAGGAAGAATAATCGTGAGACTTTAATCGATCGTTTAAGCCGATTTTTCTTTATGGAAAATCGGCTATTTCTATTATTTATATCCAACGATTGAAAAAAGATATTCAACGACCGAGTGGGCAATGGCAATTAGAATAATAAAATGAGCGGATTAAAGCTAGCCCTAGCAATTATGTTGCTAGGGCTAGTAAGCTACAATAGTTTTCTTGTTACATGTCCCCTCATCATTCCTCTTCAAAGAAAAAGATGATTTTCGATAAGCATTTGCTATTTTTCTGTTACAATAATATGGATATGTATGGACATAATTCTATACGTCTTAGAATAGATAGGTTAGAAAGAGAAAGGATGTTTTATAGAAAATGACATCAACAGAAACATGGACTCCAATCACTCCAAAGTTTGACCCTTGGGAAGCTTATATGGATGTGGATGAATATGGGGAAATGACGTTAACCAATATAGAATTTACGACAACACATCTTTGTAATATGAGGTGTGCACACTGTGCCGTAGGATATACACTAAGAGATAAAGATCCAGAAGCTCTACCTTTTGAATTATTAAAACAACGTCTAGATGAAATTCCACATCTTAGAACATTGAGTATCACTGGTGGGGAACCGATGATGTCGAAAAAGTCAATTAGGGAATATGTCGTCCCATTGTTGCGATACGCCCATGAACGAGGTGTCAGGACCCAAATTAATTCTAATTTAACCTTACCCTATTCTCGTTATGAAGCAATTATTCCTTACTTAGATGTTTTACATATTTCACATAATTGGGGCACACCAGAGGAGTTTGCTGAAACAGGATTTGCGAATATGGACAGAAAGCCATCCGAAGAAAATCGCAAAAAATATTTTGAACGAATGGTAGAAAATTCACAGCGTTTAGCTGCTGAAGGTGTTATGGTATCAGCAGAAACGATGCTGAATAAGCGTACTTTTCCTTACTTAGAGTCCATTCATGATCATATTATCAAAATGGGCTGTGCTAGACACGAAGTACATCCTATGTATCCTGTTGATTTTGCTAGTGATCTCCAGACATTATCATTGGAGGAAATGCAGGAAGCGATCGAAAGGCTATTAAATCATCGCGATTCATCGATCTGGATGCTTTTTGGTACCTTACCTTTTTACCCATGTAATAAAAATGAAAAGGAGCTAGCACTATTAAAACGTCTCTATCAGGAGAAAAATGTCACTATTCGAAATGACCCGGATGGTCGTTCCCGTCTCAATGTCAATATTTTTACAGGAGAGGTTATTGTAACAGATTTCGGTGATGAGGAACCATCATTAGGAAATATTCAGCATACAACCTTACAGGAAGCCTATGATCGTTGGATGAATTCGAAGACTGCTCACTCTCTCAATTGTCATTGTCCTAAGGTGCGATGCCTTGGTCCAAATATTTTAGTGAAGAATACGTATTATCAAGGTGTAGATTTTTCGGAGAGAGTTAGTAATATCTCGAGATAAATATGACATTTGTCATATCGAAATACTGACAGCTGCCTCTAATAATTATCCTGAAAAATTCGTAAAATACTAACAAAGAAGCTACGAAAGTAGGGATAAGATGAGTAAACAAAAACAGGCGCAGCTCCGAAAAGATGTAATGCCATACGCTACATCACATACTAAAAAGAGTGTTTTTCAAATATTAAATACCATTTTACCTTTTTTTCTACTATGGTTTTTGGCATATCAAAGTCTATCCATTTCCGTTTTCTTAAGTATTGGAATTTCAGTGATTGCTGCAGGCTTTATGGTCAGGACCTTTATTATTTTTCATGATTGTGCTCATCAATCATTTTTTAAAAATAAAAAATGGAATCGTATATTAGGTACCATTACGGGTGTAATTACTCATTTTGCTTTTGAAAAATGGAAAAGAGAGCATGCCATCCATCATGCGACAAGTGGGAACCTTGACCAACGTGGTATTGGTGACGTATGGATCATGACAGTAAAGGAATATAAGGAGGCATCTAAAGGGCTTCGATTACAATATCGTCTATACCGTAATCCACTCATTATGTTTGGACTTGGCCCATTGTCCTTGTTTCTATATTCCAATCGTTTTAATCGGAAAGATGCAAAGAAGAAGGAGCGCTGGAATACGTATCTAATCAACGTTTTACTTCTATTAATTTATACCGTAATCATATTAACACTTGGTTGGGAAGCTATTTTGTTTGTACAGCTACCAATTGTTTATGTTGCGGGAATGCTAGGAATTTGGTTATTTTACGTACAGCATCAATTTGAAGATTCTTATTTTGAAAATGAATCAGAATGGGATTATGTCAAAGCAGCGGTTGATGGGAGTTCTTATTATAAATTACCTAAATGGTTAGAATGGCTAACAGGAAACATCGGCTACCACCATGTACACCATTTAGCACCAAGAGTTCCAAATTATAATCTAGACAAAGCACATCAACAAACACCGCCACTTCACAATGCAACCACTATTACGATATGGACTAGCCTAGAGTCAATACGTTTTCGTCTATATGATGAAGAGAAAAAAACCTTTGTTAGCTTTAAAGAAGTGAAAAGGGAATGGAATAGGGAAAATTCGATGTCTATTTCTTCAACTGCTAAAGGATCTCAAACGCTTCGATCTTAATTCGAAGCGTTTTTTTCTACTGCTAGGAACAGGATTCCTCAGGAAAAGGTCGAACTTATTAGTAAAGATAATTTTTACTAGGAGGGAATCTTTTGCAAAAGAGAGAGCAGCTAATGAAGGAATTTTCGGAGCTCATTCAGTTTGTTGAATCATTAAGGGAGTTAGACCAATTAACTTGGATTACGCCGCTAGCTGAAGGGAAGTGGACATTAAGAGATGTGGTCGCCCATATCATGCTTTGGGATAAATATTTTCTGGAGGAAGGAATCCAAAAAATAACAAATAACCAACCGGTAACAGTTCAGCATCTAAACTTTGATCAATTTAATCAAAAAGCTGTAGACTATGCCAAAAGAACGAGCCGGCAGGAAATCATCGATAGGACTATTCAATATAGGTCTGAGTTGATCAATCAAATACAATCCTTATCAGAAGAAGCGTTTATAGAAGAACGCGTGGATGGAGATGGGAATAAATTCTCCGCCTATCAATACTTATTAGACTTTATCTGGCATGATCATCATCATATTAATCAATTAAAAACCTTCTTGTCAAAAAGGGAAGCATAACAGAACAATGATAGAAAAAGGTATGGATTCCTTGTGAATGCATGCCTTTAAATAGTTTTAGGTTAAGTAAATCGGTTATACTGGAAAAAGCGATGAGAGGTGACTATTTTGCAAAATTGGTATCATTTATTCCCTAAAAATACTGGTTTGAGTTTATACATATGGATTATTTTTTGTGTATTGCCATTTTACTTTATTTTTCGTTCTACGGCATTGTATGAAATTATTTTTGGTATTGCTGTCACTTTAATTTTCTTTATTACCTACTGGATTTCATATACTTCTAGAGGAAGACTTGTGTACATAGGATTAAGTATTGAATTTGTGATCAATATTGCGATGACCCTATTATTTGGTTATGTTTATTTCGCTTTGTTTTCCGCTTTTTTTATTGGGAATATTAAGAGAAAGGCAGGGTTTGTTACTTTTTACGTGATCCATCTCGTTACAACGGTAGCGGCGATGGCACTTGCCTTCTGGTTAAACTATGATTTAATTATAAGACAAATCCCATTTCTTGTGATGACAATACTAGGAGTTATCCTTATTCCGATTAATCGATATAGTCGCTTAAAGCAAGAGGAGCTAGAAGGGAAGCTAGAGGATGCTAACCGAAAGATTGCTCGGTTAGCGATCGTCGAAGAAAGACATCGAATTGCTCGTGATCTACATGATACATTAGGACAAAAGCTTTCTTTAATCGGACTGAAAAGTGAACTTTCTCGAAAATTAATGAAAAAAGACCTCATGGCAGCAGAAAAAGAGATGCAGGATATTCAACATGTAGCTCGTCAAGCTTTAAAGGAAGTACGAGAAATGGTCTCGGAAATGAGAATGATAAAATTAACGGACGAGCTCGACCATGTTCAGCAATTGTTAACAGTAGCAGGAATCCAAAATCATGCAGAGATGAAGGTGAACATTGACCATATTCCATTACTTATTGAAAATGTGTTAAGTATGTGCTTAAGAGAAGCAGTAACCAATGTTGTCAAACATAGTGAAGCAAGCCATTGTACTATTTCCATTATCGAAAAGCAGGATAGTTTTCAACTAGAGGTTACGGACAATGGTGTTGGGACAAATCAAACGATAGCTTTTGGTAATGGCTTAAAAGGAATGAGAGAAAGATTGGAATTTGTAGAAGGCAAAATAAAGTTATTAAAAAAAGAAACAGACTTTACTATCCAATTAACAGTACCAAAAGTAATTAAGCAGATGGAGGTGGATGAGGTTTGATTCGAATTGTATTGGCTGAGGATCAACAGCTTTTATTAGGAGCGCTTGGTTCCCTGCTTGACTTGGAGGAGGATATGAAGATTGTTGGCAAAGCAAGCAATGGGGATGAAGTTCTGGCATTAGTAAAAAGGGAAGATCCTGATATTTGTATTATGGATATTGAAATGCCAGTTAAAACAGGGCTAGATGCAGCGGAGGAGCTGACTGATCATCCGTGTAAGGTGATTATCTTAACAACCTTTGCAAGACCGGGTTATTTTGAACGGGCAAGAAATGCAGGGGTAATGGGCTATCTATTGAAGGATAGTCCAAGTGAAGATTTAGCACAATCGATTCGCCAAATCATGAGAGGGAAAAAAATTTACGCACCAGAATTGATTGACTTAGCGTTTGCAGATTCTAATCCATTAACGGAGAGAGAATTGGATGTCATGAACCTGATGGCAGAGGGCAAAACTACTAAAAATATTGCAAAGGAACTTTTTTTAACAAATGGAACCGTTCGAAATTATATATCGATTATTTTGGATAAATTAGAAGTAGAAAACCGAATTGAAGCGATTGCAAAAGCAAAGGATAAAGGGTGGCTAAAATAGGGACATGAACTCGAGTTCCTATTTTTTGCTTTTTTCTATGAAAAAGCATACAATAGCTTTCGTGATTATACGTGAAAAAGGAGTGAAAAGATGACTGCATCGACTCAGAAGAGAAGTACTATTGTAGCATTACTATTAGCTGGAGCATTTATTGCGATCTTAAATCAAACGTTAATGATTACCGCTATACCACCAATTAAAGATGAAATGAATATTACAGCCAATTCTGCACAATGGTTGACGACCATTTTCATGCTGGTAAATGGTATTATGATTCCTGTTAGTGCATTTTTAATTGATCGTTTTACAACAAGGCAACTATTTATTACGGCAATGAGTGTTTTCACTCTTGGTACTTTAGTTGCAGCTATTGCGCCAAACTTTGCCATGCTCCTTGCGGGACGTGTGATTCAATCTGCGGGTGGGGGGATTATGCTACCATTAATGCAAACAGTGTTTTTAATGATTTTCCCTGTAAATAAGCGAGGCACTGTAATGGGGCTAGTTGGTTTAGTTATCTCTTTTGCTCCTGCTATTGGACCAACATTATCTGGTTGGATAACAGAGCATTATTCTTGGAGGATGTTGTTTTATATTATTCTTCCTATTGCGATTATCGATATTATCATCGCTTATTTTGTTATGAAGAATGTGACAGAGGTTTCTAAACCAAAAGTAGATATATTATCTATTATTCTATCATCATTCGGTTTTGGAGGATTATTATACGGCTTTACGAGCGCAGGTAACAGTGGCTGGAGTTCACCAGTTACGATCATCGTTATAACCGTTGGCGTATTATCGCTTATCGCCTTTATTCTCCGTCAATTCAAACTAGAAAACCCTATGTTAGAGTTTAGAGTGTTTAAGTATTCCATTTTTCCATTAACCGTTAGTATTGGTATGATTTCGTTTATGGGATTGATTGCAGTAGAAACACTAGTCCCTTTATATATGCAGGATGCTAGGGATTTTTCAGCTGTAGATTCTGGCTTGGTTATACTACCGGGGGCCTTAATTACCGGTTTGATGTCACCGATCACTGGACGTATATTTGATAAAATTGGTGCAAGATGGCTCACAATTACTGGACTTTTCCTAATGACTGGTGCCACCTTCTTCTTTTCGTTCTTGGATGATAAGACATCGATCACTTACTTAACACTTGTTTTTGCGATAAGAATGCTTGGAGTTTCCATGGTCATGATGCCTGTTGCTACTGCAGGGCTAAACCAGTTACCAAAACGCCTAATTGCCCATGGTGCAGCTATGGATAATACTTTGCGAATGGTGTTTGCTTCTGTTGGTACTGCGATTATGGTATCCATCATGACAACTGCCCAACAAAAAGCCCAAACAAGTGGAGAAGCTTTTCCTGGAATCGTAGGAGCTAATACAGCATTTTTAGTATTATCATTTGTTACACTTGCTGGCTTTATTGTATCGCTATTTATTAAAAATAGTAAACCTTCAGATATTGATCAAGAGTCATATGAAAAAGAGGATTAAATAGAACAAAGGGATAAAGGAGTGTTATTACTCCTCTATCCTTTTTTTATTTAATGATATTTCCTATGCTTCGGGATTGCTTTTTCAATAAAATTGTCGGCAAGCTCTTCTAATTCTTCTTGCATTTCTTCTCCATCCATCGGTAATCCGTGCCCTGCTATTACAATGGAAGGCTTTAGTTCGGCAATCTTTTTGACGGAATTGCCTGCTTCCACCCAGTCTTCTGTAAAATAGGCTGGAGGTCCATAAATATGTTGGATCGGAAAGAGAATGGACCAAGAGGATTCGGGTTTTTCGGTGGAAATGGCATCACCCGCAATAAGGACACGATCCTTCTCGCGGAAAAAGCTTATATGTCCCTTTGAATGTCCTGGTGTCTCAATATAATGCCAATCTTCTAAAAATGGAACAGATCCATCACTTGGTAATGGTTGAACGAATTTTTCTAAATGCTCTGGTTGAGTAGGGAAGATGACCGATAAAATAGAGATTATCCCACCACCAACTGTTGGATCTCCTGGTGGATAAGATTCTTTTCCAGTGACATAATCCATTTCCTTTTCATGAACATAAATCGGTACATTCCAATATTCTGCTAGCTTTCTTGCCGATCCGGAATGATCGAAATGACCATGTGTAAGGATGATAGCCTTCGGTGGTTTATTTCCATAACGTTCCTCACAGGCATGAATGATTCTCTGTTGATATCGTTTGAGACTTGTATCGATTAATACCCAATCCTGATCTGGTGCACCAATCATCACCACATTTGTCAAAAGAGTACGATAATAAGCGATATCATCGGTCACTTTCTCTGGTACGGCATGTTCATAGTTTTGTTCCATTTCTTCTAATTGTTTTAAACGTTCATGTTCCATGTCGATTCCCCCAATCTATTGATCATAATGCTAAAAAACTCCTGTGATTAGAAATGATAAAATGTAGATGATAGAACTCTCTCCTTATATCTTGATAATATTGGACGTATTTTATACAAATCAACAGTGTTGGCCGATGAATATGTTTTAGTAAAAAATGTGTAAAATGAGAAAAATCGCTTTACACATATAGACAAATGTAGGAAACATGATAAACTTTTATATAAGATGAAGTGAGGGAGCTCGGTTACAATGAAAATGTGGACGAAAAAAATAATGGTATGGTTAGTGGCGATTCTAACACTTGGTTTATACGTTCCCCCAATATATTTGGATGCAGATATCGATAAAACAGATAAAGGTGAGATTACACCTAATGAAGAGAATGATTCGACTTCCATAGAGCAGGTAGCGGTTCTAGAGCAAGTAGAAGAGACTTTATCGAATGAGGAACTGTATTTAGAGGCTTTGAATCATCAAGCACAGGAGCATTTATTTTTAAAGCTAGGTAACAAGATCTCCCATCAAATTGATGAGGAAATAGAAAGCGCTATTGTACCTCATTTAGAATTGGTTTTGGAACAGCTTTATGACCAGCTCGGTGAAGAAAGAAGCCAATACTTAATCATTTCAGAGGGTCCATCGTCGGGATATGGAGAACGTATATTTAATTTATATGATACGGTCCAAAAACAAAATATAGCAACCTTCCATGTAAACCGTGTGAAACGACCGCAATCTGGTTATTATTTTCAATTCCACTATCATTTACAACAAGATAATTTTGAAGAACACTATCCAATCGGGGATGTTTATTGGGGAAAAAATACACCCCCAAGATGGATGTCCTAGAAGAAGTAATAAGAGATGCCTTCTGTAGTAAAAGGGCATCTTTTTTGCCATAGTGAGATCATTCTTTTATTACAAAGAGAATTATAAGAAAATTTAGAACTTTTTTCTTTATTTTATCGAAAGAAATAGGTACAATAGAATCTATCGTGTTAAATGATTAACAAGGAAGAAGAGATCAAAGAATATTCATCATAAAGGAGTATTGTCAATGCCTATTAAAGTGCCAGATTTATTACCAGCAAAAAGTAAATTGCAGGATGAGAATATTTTTGTCATGGATGAGAGCCGTGCTTTTTCGCAAGATATTCGTCCACTTAAAATTCTTATATTAAATCTGATGCCATTAAAGCAACAAACAGAGACACACTTGTTGCGTTTATTAGGCAATAGCCCGTTACAAATCGAAATCGGGTTGCTTCATACGAATACACATACTTCAAAAAATACATCACCAGAGCATTTAAAGCAATTTTATAAATCGATTGATGATGTGAAAGCAAATAAATATGATGGACTAATTATAACAGGTGCCCCGATAGAAAACTTAGCATATGAAGACGTTAATTACTGGGAAGAGTTGACACAAATCATGGAGTGGAGTAAGAAAAATGTCACGTCAACACTTCATATTTGTTGGGGGGCAATGGCTGGTTTATATTATCACTTCGGTGTAGACAAATATATGATGGATAAAAAATTATCTGGAATCTATACCCATACATTGAATGATCCTAGAGAGAAGCTTTTAAGTGGATTTGACGAAGAGTATTTGGCGCCACATTCTAGGCATGCAGATATACGAAGAGAAGATATTGAAAGTGTTCCAGAACTCAAGATACTAAGCGAATCTGATGAAGCAGGGGTTTACCTGGTTGCTTCCAAGGATGGTAAACAAATTTTCATTACGGGACACCCCGAATATGACTCCTATACCTTAAAGAAGGAATATGATCGTGATGAAGCAGCTGGTTTGAATCCGATGTTGCCAATAAATTATTTTCCAAATGATGATCCAACACAACAGCCAAGGCTGCGCTGGAGAACACACTCCAATATTCTCATCTCTAATTGGCTTAATTATTATGTGTATCAAGAAACACCTTACCAATTGTAAAAACCTTTAAAACCCGGGCTTATCTGTAAAAGATGTCCGGGTTTTTTCTTAAATTAATGCAACTTTTGCTCGTAATGATGATACGTATCCATTGCAAGGGTTACGGCTTGGGCAAATGCTGCTCCCCCGCCTAATGCTGCACTTATCGCTAATGTCTCCATTATTTCTGTTTCGTTTGCTCCATGCTCTACTGCCCCTTTTGTATGATAAATGATACAATATTCATCTTGAGCATAAATGCTTATCGCCAGGGCCATTAATTGTTTGTTTTTTTGATTAATCTCTCCAGCTTTAAATGCCTCTTCTGTAAAATGAAAGAAGCCCTTTGTCATTTCGGGTAATTGTTCTTGCATTCTGGTAGTACCACGCTTGTAGTCCTCTATTGCCTGATCAAAATAATTAATATGATTATCCATTTTATTTTCTACCTACCTTTCCTTATTTAATCTGAGTATTATGCCACATTTTATACAAAAACGTTGAACACAAGCCTATCTAAATTTTTCCAAAGTTTTAAATTTTCATAATAGGGGTAATATTTAATAACTCGAATTCGAGAGGAGTGGTCATCTTGGATGAAAACAAAGAAGTAGAGGTTGAAAAGAAAGAGAAGAAATCTGATTCAAGTAAGGTTGGCGTAGCAGCAATCAAATATATAACTTATTTAATTATTTTCTTCGGTATTCTTTGGTTCCTAATCAATTACGTATTTGGGCAATTATTATAACTTTTCACAAGACAAGTCTCCTATAAAGGAGAGCTTGTCTTCGCTATTTACGCTATAAAATGCTTGTTAGTTTTCTTTTTCTACAACACCCTCTAAGATAGAGATATGGAGAAGGGGGTGATTCATATTGCGTGTAAGACAACAAGAAATATTGAAGGAACTTTTATTTACAGAAAAGGATACGCTTTTGATTCATCATTTCGCAACCGAATTTAATTGTTCAGAGAAAACGATAAGAAATGATTTGCAAGAGATTGAGAATGATTTAAAAAACTTTAAGAGTGCCAATTTAATTAGAAAACCTGGTGTAGGCATCTCTTTACAAATATCAAAAGAGGACAAAAAGCGGTTAATCGCTTTACTGTACTCCAATCAATCCAACTACCTTGAAAAGCTAGAACTAACAGGAGCAGAAATACAAGAAGTTACTTACCGACTTTTAATGGAAAGAAATCTTACGGTAAGATCATTATCTCAACACTATTTTGTTTCTACTTCTTATATGCGAAGCGAATTAGAGAAAATCGGAAATTGGTTAACTACAAAAAATATTAAATTGAAAACTAAGCAACGTGTCGGATTAATGATAGAAGGTATGGAACAGGATATTCGTATGGCTCTAATCAGTTTGGATGAAATATTTCCTAAGAGTGATAGGAAACCATTCTTATTTCAGACAATGCATTCATATGAAATATCGAGGATTGAATCCAGTGTTTATAAACTGCTGAATGAGCAGAGAATTCCTATAACAGATGAGAGTATTATACACCTAATATTTTATGTGATGGTGATGATTAAGCGAATTAAGACTGGTCATACCCTAGAAATAAAAGAGCAGCAACGAGCGTTAATCCAAGGGAAAAGAGAGTTTAGCTGGATGAAGGAAATTGGTCAGCAATTAGAGCATGAGTTTCAATTAACCTTCTCTCAAGATGAAATCATCTATCTGACAATGCAACTACTTGGCGCAAAGCTTAGTGACAAGCATGGAGCATTTTATTCTTATGATATAGAAACAGAGAAACAAGCGGAAAGAATTACAGATATTCTCAGCAAGCGGCTAAGTATTTTAGCATTAATGCCATTTAACCAGGATGCCCGCCTAAAAGAAGGATTGCATACACATTTCTATTCCGTGCTACATCGTTTAAAATATGATCTGCCACTAAAAAATCCGCTAGTCTCTGATATTAAACAGATGTATCCTTTTATGTTTGATGCAATTATAACTACCTTAGCAGAGATGAAAGAAGAATTACCATCTGCATTACCGGAGGATGAGGTTGCTTTTTTAACCTTGCATTATCAAGCGGCAGTGGAACGGATTCGTTCAAAAAATAAAAAAATGAAACGTGTTGCCATTGTTTGTCATATGGGTGTTGGTGTATCAGAGATTTTACGTTCCAAATTACAGGGGCTTTTTCAAGATATAGAAATAATCGCAACATTGTCACAGAATGATTTAAAAAAATATTTGAAGCATAAGCAAGTAGATTTCATTATAACAACGATGTGGACAAAGGATATTACGATCCCACAAATTATCGTATCTCCACTGTTAACAGACGAGGATAAACAGAAATTGAGAGTAGCATTTTCTAAAAAAGATTCAGTGAACCATGAAACAGTTCCGATATTAAAACAATTGATGGATGAAAAGTATATCTTTATTCATGGCCAGTTTGAGCATCGTTTTACTTTGATTGAGAAAATTGCGGACAGATTGCATCATGATGGAATCGTTGAAAGAGATTATGGACATCAAGCATTGTTAAGAGAAAGAGCTGCAGCGACAGCAATCGGTGGGGGTATTGCCATTCCACATGGTAGTCCAGGCCTTGTAAAGGAATCTAAAATTGTTGTTGCAACATTGGACAAACCTATGATGTGGGGAACGGAAATGGTGACTTTGGTATTCTTCTTAGTCCTTAAACACGAGAATTCGGATAAAAGGAGGAGACTATTCCATCAATTATCCAGACTTGCTGGAAATCCAGAAATGGTAGCAAAGATTACCGCACAGACAGATCGAGAGCAATTAATCGAATTATTAATCTAATCCTATGACAATACTGTGATAGGATTTTTATCTTTTTACCACAATTTCCGGTAATAAATAAATATTTTGAAATGGTTATATAGGGGTATACTAAAGAAAATAAAAGGAATAGAGAGGTGTGAACAGATGAAGCTATTAGCCATAACATCTTGTCCTAATGGTATCGCACATACGTATATGGCTGCAGAAAACCTAGAAAAAGCAGCAAAGGAAATGGATATAGATTTAAAAGTCGAAACACAGGGGTCTATCGGCGCTGAAAATCAACTGACTGCAGCAGAAATTGAAGAAGCAGAAGCTATCATTATTGCGGCAGATAAAGCAGTAGATAAGAGTCGCTTTATCGGCAAAAAGTTGATTTCAGTAGGAGTACAAGAAGGAATTAGAAACCCAAAAGATCTCATCAATAGAGCGATCAGTAACAAAGCTCCCGTTTACCAAGGAGAAAAGGGAAATAAGGACAAAATGCCGACTTCCTCTGAGACTACAAAGCAAAATCCAATCTATCGTCACTTAATGAATGGTGTTTCCTTCATGGTACCATTTATTGTTGTTGGGGGATTATTAATTGCCATTTCTTTAACACTTGGTGGTGTTCCAGGTGAGGGCGGAATTGTTATTCCAGAAGATTCCTTTTGGAAGACGATTGAACAGATTGGAAGTGCTTCCTTCAATTTTATGGTTCCGATCTTAGCAGGGTATATTGCTTATAGTATTGCGGACAGGCCTGGTTTAGTACCAGGTATGATTGGTGGATACATTGCAGCAAATGGTAGCTTTTATGGAAGTGAAGCAAGTGCAGGTTTTCTAGGTGGGATTATTGCCGGCTTTCTTGCGGGATATGTCGCACTTTGGATTAAGAAAATCAAAATTCCTAAGATGATGCAGCCGATTATGCCGATCATTATTATTCCGGTATTATCCTCTTTAATTGTCGGACTCTTATTTGTATTATTAATTGGAGCACCAGTAGCACAAGTGTTTGAAGCTCTCACATCATGGTTAAAAGGAATGCAAGGAACCAGCTCGATTCTACTTGCCCTTATATTAGGTGCGATGATTTCTTTTGATATGGGTGGTCCTGTCAACAAAGTAGCCTTCTTGTTCGGTTCAGCGATGATTGGTGAAGGAAACTACGAAATCATGGGTCCGATTGCGGTTGCGATTGCAGTGCCTCCTATCGGCCTAGGACTAGCAACCTTAATATTCAAAAATAAATTTGAAAAGGCACAACAAGAGACAGGTAAGGCGTCCTTAACTATGGGACTATTCGGTATTACAGAAGGTGCCATTCCTTTTGCGGCCCAAGATCCTTTACGAGTTATCCCAAGTATTATGGTCGGATCGATGACAGGATCAGTTATTGCCATGCTAAGTGGTGTAGGTGATCGAGTGGCACATGGTGGCCCTATTGTTGGTGTATTAGGTGCTGTAGATAATGTACTGATGTTTTTTGTGGCGATCATTATTGGCTCTATTGTTACAGCATTAATGATTAAGCTATTAAAAAAGGATGTTGTTAGCCCAGAAAACAAACAAGCATCATCACAGCAAGAACCAGAAGTGACGACTGAAAAGCTTGAAGGTATAAATAAATTAACAGATATAACAAATCTAGATTTGATGGATGTTAACCTTCAAGGAGACACTCGAGATACAGTAATAGATGAATTAATTGAAAAGCTTTACGAAGAGGATATACTAACTTCAAAGACAGAATTTAAGCAAGCAATTCTAGAGCGTGAGGCAGAAAGCTCAACAGGGATAGGTATGAATGTGGCAATCCCTCATGGAAAATCTGATGCTGTGAAAACTCCAAGGGTAGTCTTTGGGATAAAAAAGGATGGCATTGATTGGCACAGCTTGGACGACTCATTAGCTAAATTAATTTTTATGATTGCTGTTCCAAAACAAGCGGAAGGGGATGCACACTTAAAAATATTACAAATGCTTTCCCGAAAATTAATGGACGAAGAATTTAGAGAGCAGTTATTAAGGGCGAAATCAGATGAAGAAGCATTTCAATTATTAGAACAAATTCAATAAAAACTTTTACAGTCACCAGGGTAACGCCCCCTGGTGATTTTTGTGCATTCCGAAGAAGTTTTACTATTGTGAACCTCTTCCTTTAGAAAAAGCATGTAAGGAAACCTTACATGGAAATGGTGTGCTTTCTAAAATCAGATTACACTATGTTTAACAGTTGATGTTAATACTTTTTACAAGGAGAGAGAAATCAGATGGAAACTGTATTGATGGATAATGTATGGGTTATTATTGGGACTTTTTTAGTTTTATTAATGCTTGGTGGTTTTATTTTATTAGAAGCTGGTTCCACTAGAATGAAGAATGCCGGTCATATTGCCGGTAAAACAATCTTTACAGCAGGAATAGGTTCACTCGTCTTCTGGGCAGTAGGATATGGCTTTATCTATGGAGACGGCAACTGGTTTATTGGACTTTCTAATTTTTTCTATGGGGATACAAGCTTTAGTGAAGAAGGACTTTCACCAGCGGTAGACTTTATGTTTCAGATGATGTTTGCCCTTATCGCTTTAACGATTGCATTTGGAGGCTTTGCTGAGAGAGCGAAATTATCGGCTTATGTCGTATTTGCAGTTTTATTCTCTGCTATCGTCTATCCGGTTGTAGCCCATTGGATATGGGGTGGAGGATGGCTAGCAGATCATGGAAAACAGGACTTTGCAGGATCTACTGTTGTCCACTTAACTGGTGCAATGGCGGCCCTTGCTGCAACGATTATTTTGAAGCCACGTATAGGTAAATATAATAAAAATGGTTCCACAAATAATTTAGCTGGACATAACCAAGTGTACACCGCTTTAGCTGTTTTGCTTTTGTGGGTAGGATGGTTTGGCTTTAATGGGGCAAGTACATTCGGAGTTTCTGAGGCTTTCTTTGGTTACGTTATTTTAAATACACAACTAGCAGCAGCAGCTGGTGCACTTGCCGCCATGTTTACAGTTTGGGCAATTACTGGTAAAGCAGACGTACCGACAACACTGAATGGTGCATTAGCAGGATTGGTTGCCATTACCGCTTCATGTGGCTTTGTAGAACCTTGGGCAGCAGTGGTGATAGGTGCAATTGGGGGCATAATCGTATATGGAAGCATGAGATTCTTCGATCGAGCAAGAATCGATGATCCAATTTTTGCCTTATCTGTTCATGGAACTGTAGGAGTATGGGGAACGATCTCTACTGGTTTCTTCGCAACAGAATCCTTATCAATTGGTGCTGACTGGGGCTTGCCTGGGTTGTTTTATGGAGGAGGCTTAGAACAACTAATGGTACAAATTTTAGGTGTTGTAGCAAGTGGTGCCTATGCATTCATTGCTTCCTTCATTATTCTTAAGGTAATGGATAAAGTCATGGGCGGTTTACGTGTAACAGAAGAAGAAGAAATAATTGGTCTTGACTTGAGTGAGCATGGTAGCTATGGTTATCCAGAGAATATCTCTCCATTAAATGAACAACAGGCTAAATAATTCGGAAAAGGGGATGACTTCCGACATGAATTATGAAGCGATCTATCTTATGCGGAAGCAAGAAATCCATAAGCAAACCACATCAGAACACTTGAATCAATGGCATGATGAACTGATGAAAAGAGTAGTCCATCTTGCCATTGAAAAAGTAGAAGCAGAGCAGGGGAGAATACCTGCTCCCTTTGCCTTTTTTGTCATGGGGAGTGCTGGACGAAGGGAGCAATCCATTTGGAGTGATCAAGACCATGGGATTGTATTTGATGGAAAAAAAGAGCATAAACGATACTTTCTAAGGTTAGGAAAGGAGATTGTGACTGGACTTGAGCTAACAGGCTATCAACGCTGTGATGGTAAGGTAATGGCTTCTGAATCAATGTGGACTCAAACTCTTGCTAGCTGGAGCGAACAAGTAATTGGATGGCTAGAGCAGGCTTCCTGGCAGTCATTAAGGCATTTTTCTACCTTTTTTGATTCAAGAGTATTAATTGGTCAAAAAAATTTATTAGCAAAGGTTAAGGTTACGACCTTCTGTTATTTAGAAAACCATCGACAGCTTTACAATAGATTTATTGATAATTTTGACTTTATTCGAAAAGGCACAAATATCTTTGGAAAGCTTCTAACAGAGCAATCTGGACCAATGTCTGGAAGAGTTCCGATAAAAACTACGACTATCCTTCCTTATGTTAATGCGATGCGTTTATTAGCGCTTCACCATCAAGAATCGCGAGCCTCTACACTGCAACGCATGCAAGAGCTAAAAACAAAGTATACCTTTTTACAAGAATATGAAGCAATTTACCACCAATTGATGGAATTTAGATTTGTTCATACAAAAGCAGCGGAAAATTATGATGCCGTTCATTACATTCCTTTGCATCAATTATCTAAGGATGACAAAAAGGAGCTGAAGCAATTCATGAAGAGTGGTTCAGAGCTATTTCAATTGGCTAAAGAGGCGATCGAAACTGAGTGTTCCAAATGGTAATGAATCAAATGCTACAATTTCTGAAGCAAATCTATGGGAATCAGGTTACTTCCATGTCTAGTGAGACAGATCCAAATAAAATTGCTTATATTAGGAGCCTGCAACGGGAATTAAAGAAGAAGGATGTACTGAATTTACCCATATATGAACTACCAATGGTTGTCTTTGATATAGAAACAACTGGCTTTTCTCCATACCATGGTGATCGTATCTTATCGATTGGGGCAATCAGGATGGTGGGGCCAAGGGTGTTAACTGATCAACTCTTCTATAAAACGGTGAATCATGAATGGCCTCTTTCAAAGGAGATTGAAGCATTAACTGGTATAACAGCCTTTGAACTAAAAAAAGCGGCACCACTCGTCACAGTGTTACGACAATTCTATCAGTTTGTGAAAAGTGATACGTTAGTAGCACACCATTCCAGTCATGAAAAGCAATTTATGAAGCATGCCAGCTGGACCGAGTTAAAAACTAGCTTTCAGCACCGCATACTGGATACGACGTTTTTAACAAAGGTGGTGGCAAATGGATGCAATTATGTTAGTCTGGATGACTGGTGTAATCATTACGGGATAGACATTGGAATTAGGCACCATGCTCTTTATGATGCAGTTGCGACAGCAAGAATTTGGTCTGCATGCATAAGACAAGTGGAAGCAATGGGATTTCAAAGCTTAAAGGAAGTGTATGCTCATATTGCTAGACAATCATAATATCTGAAAGGAGCAAAACAAGTTGAGTCATGATATTCCTGAATATAAAGCCACCTTTCCAATAAGTGTCGTAGAGGAATTGACCGAATTATCAGGACGACAAATTCGTTATTATGAAAAGCAGGGTCTTATTTCACCGAGGAGGAATAATGGCAATAGAAGAATGTTTTCCATCCACGATATTCATCAACTAAAGAAAATAAAAGCATATATTGATCAAGGTATTAATATTGCAGGTATAAAAGCAATGCTAAAGGATTAACACCCTTCGCTGTTACAAGAGGTAGCGAGGGGTGTTTATGCTTACACTATTCATTAAACAGATTAAATACACCGCCAATTCCACCTTCCCCTTTGTTTCCACCTTTTTGAGGAAGAGCAGCAAATACTTTACTAGCTAAACGACTAAATGGCAAGGATTGAATCCATACTGTACCAGGTCCAGATAATGTAGCGAAAAAGATCCCTTCTCCACCGAATAGTGCTGTCTTAATGCCACCAACAAATTCGATATCATATTGGACGTTACCTGTCATCGCTACTAAACAGCCTGTATCTACCTTAAGCCTTTCTCCTGGTTGAAGTGTTTTTTGGTGGATGGTACCTCCAGCATGGACAAAAGCCATACCATCTCCTTCAAGCTTTTGCATAATAAATCCCTCCCCACCAAAGAATCCAGTTCGAATCCTTTTCTGGAATTCGATACCTACAGATACACCTTTTGCAGCTGCCAAAAAAGCGTCTTTTTGACAGACGATTTTTCCTCCTTGCTCACTCAAATCCATTGGTACAATTCTTCCGGGATAAGGAGAGGCAAAGGATACACGTTTTTTTCCCATTCCTTCATTAGTGAAGGTAGTCATAAATAAGCTTTCTCCGGTAACTACACGTTTACCTGCCCCGAGCAATTTACCTACAATTCCACCATGATGGGAGGATCCATCTCCAAAAATCGTTTCCATTTTAATGCCATCATCCATCATCATCAAACTACCAGCTTCCGCAACTACTGTTTCATGAGGATCTAGTTCTATCTCGACAAATTGCATATCATCTCCATGAAGCTCATAGTCAATTTCGTGAGTATTCATATTATCCACTCCTTATAGATTTATCCTTTCTAACTAAGCATACGTTAAATAGGTTGAAAAAGTTTCAACTATAGAAAAACAGATATAACAGAAAATTCAGAAAAGTATGTGAATAAATATTCAAAAATTTTATAAAAAATTTGAGGTCGTTTCTTCTATTTTTAGGGGTAAATCATGAGTATTTGAGGATTAATAAGAGTATTAAAAAGAATTATAAAGAATTTCGAAAAATATATTTACAAATTAAAAAAATATGGTACGATATAAGTGAATTCATTAATAAATGGATAAATTTTATTGGGAAAGGGGATAGTTGACTATGGTGACATCTTTATACATGGTTTCTTTAACTATTCTACTAACTTTTCTGGTTTTGTCTGTCGTGGAAAAAATCTCTTCACGTCGTAAAAAGCTAAAAGTAGAGATAAGTTTAGACACAACAGAACAACCCAATCCACAGGTCCAACCAGTCATTGCTGGGAAAAATATGAGATAATCCAAACTAACCTTTTCGTAAGGATAGATAATGCGAAATAAAACCTCCTGAAAAATTCAGGAGGTTTTTTGTATGAATATATAAGAGAGTGAGACGATATTTTAGAATTCCCATTCTTCTTTTAAATGTAAATAAAGCAAAAGAAGGATATCTTCATCGCTTCGATGAAGACTAGCTACTTCTGATTCAATCTTAGGAAGTAGGATATCTGCAATCTGTCTAGTTAATTCGGTACGCTCTTCCTGCTTGATATCAGGTAGACGAGAACAATAAGTAGAAAGTAAGCGCCAATCCTTGTTAGTGAACTGTTTTAAGTGGAAGGCATCGATCGCTAGTTCTTCTTTTTGTAAATTCTTCTTCTGAATATATTTTTCTAATGGTGATAGTCTGTTCGATTTATTTGCTCGTTCATGAACGACAATGGTGCCTGCTGTTAAATCTCCTAATCTTTTATGCTTTTGGTGAGAAAAAATCATAATCATTCCAACGAGATAGCCAAAAGGGAGCATATCTACCACTCGCAAAAAGTTTCGAATAATACTCGATAAAAAGGTAATGTTATGACCATTTTCTTGTATTACGCGAATATTTAACATCCTTTTTCCGATAGTTCGCCCACTCCAAAAATACTCCAAAAAAATAAAGTAGCCGAATTGAAGGAGTAGGGTGATGATAAGATAAAAGGCGATGGCATACCCAATTCCTTCATCAAACAAAATAAAATCATTGATACCGGAAAAAATGATTAGGAGAAGAAGGATGATCTCAACAATTGCAATAATCGTATAGTCAATGATTTGTGCAGTAGCTCGAGATCCTAATCCAGCCAATTGAAATTGTAATGAGACGTATTCAGGGGTTTTGACATTAACCTGTTCCTGTGCCATAAGTATTCCTCCAAGAAAAAATGTGATCTGTTCATTTGCTGTTCGTTGCAGTATAATGTAGTAAAAAGTTAGAAAATTAGGTGAATATATGCAATTAAATCAATTTATGAAACAAAACCGTGACGACTGGAGAAACTTAGAAAAGCTTATCAAGCTAATCCAATCAAAAAAAGATCCAGAAACGATCGATTCGTTTCAACTAACCTATCAAAAGGTAGCAAGGCAGTTGTCGTATAGTCAAACCTATTTTCCTGATGAAGAGATTACTCGTTATTTAAATGAGCTAGTTGCAAAAGCACATAATGTCTTATATAAATCTGAGCAAACCTCTGGAAAGCAAATCTACCATTTCATAAGTTCAAAATTCGTAGGTTTGCTCTTAGGACAGTGGAAGGCTATCGTGCTCGCGATGCTATTGTTTGGATTCGGATTTTTGGCAAGCTATTTGGCCGTAATAGAAAACTCCACTTATGTATATGCTATTCTTCCACAAGAAATGGTACAATCGGTTGAGCCTGAAACTTTAGGAGAAGAGCCAAGAATGGAAGTGGATTCTGCCTCAATGTCTGCAGAGATTATGGTCAACAATATCCGAGTAGCAATATTGGCATTTGCTGGTGGAATTACGTTTGGCATCTTGACAGTATATGTTTTAATATACAATGGTATCATTATCGGTGCTTTAGCAGGTCTATTTTATCAGTATGATAATTCCTATGCATTTTGGGCATATATTGTTCCACATGGTGTAATCGAATTGTTAGCGATATTTATAGCAGGTGGAGCGGGCTTGCTGATGGGATATAAATTATTTGTCCCAGGTGCTTATACAAGAGGATACCAATTAAAACTGCAGACATTAAGATCTGTTCAACTTTTATTAGGTACCATCCCGCTCTTTGTTATTGCCGGTATTATAGAAGGATTTATTACACCTGCTAACTTATCATTAGAAATGAAATATGCAGTTGCTATTTTAACAGGATTAGGCTTAATCTTTTATATGATATTCGGATATTACCATATGCAAAAAAGAGCACTACAGCAATCCTCTATTTAATGTATCAATATATTGAGAAACTGCGGTTACCGCAAGGTCTTCTGCAGGGGATTCTAGCATGGGCAAACCATGCTTCTCCCATTTTCTCATTCCTTTCTTTTGAAGGAGATACTGCTTTTGTGCCACGCTTTTTTCCATTGCCAGCTTTACTGTTGTTGGTTTCTTTTCTATTTTTTGATGTAATAACAGATCTTTTATTCCTAGCATCAAAAATAAGTGCTTCCTCCGGAGCTCCTTCAAATAAAATAAATGATGGTCCTCATGGATAAATGTTTGGATGTCACTAAATAAAATAATCATACTCCGTTTGTTTTGAACGGATTGTATATATCTTATCGCCAGTTCATAATTCGATTCCTGAGGATCTACTTGAAGTGAGTATATTCCTTGAAGAATCGTATTTAAATGATCCAACCCTTTTCCTGATGGGATAACTGTCTTAATATCTTTAGAAAATGCAATCACCGAGACATGATCACCATTATCTAATGCAGCAGTAGCTAGCGTGATTGCTGCTTCGATCGATTTTTCTAAGCGATTTCCTTCCTCGAGCTCCACCCCCATCATTCTTCCACAATCAATTAATATGGTAAGGTTTTTTCCATGCTCAGGCTCATATTCGTTTGTCATCATCTCTTGAAGTTTGGCAGATTGCCTCCAATTCATTTTTCGAGGATCATCACCAACCACATAGGATCTAACCTTAGAAAATTCACCCATCCCACTTTTCATTTTTCTAATTTTAATTCCTTCATGTAGTAAATAATTTTGTGCACTTGCTAAATATTTCTTTGTTTCTGATAGGTTAGGAATGACCTTTAACTCATCTTTTTGGTTAAAAGTTAATTGTCTCTCCCATAATCCAATCTTACTCCTATATCTTGTATAAAGCTTATCAATCGTGTATTTCCCTCGTATTAGTGGTTTTATCTCATAAGAAAGCATGGTTTTTTGAAGCTTTGGTATCGATTGATTTTCAGGGAAAGTAGTCTGAAACGATACAGGAAAGCTATCCTTTATTCTAATGATACAGTCAAAGCTTGATTTATTTTCGATCGTCATCTTTACTAAGTAATTTTCATAGCGCTCCATTTCTTTTGTCAATTCGCGTGTAATTGTTAGTTCCTTGCGTCCTGGCATTAGATATAAATCTATGATACTAAGACAAAGAAACAGGATTGTTGCAAACATTAAAAATAACCAACTGAAACGCCAAAAGGATAAGAAAAACAAAGCGATGATGAATAAGCTAAAATATATAATAAAGGTTTTCGTTGGTAATACACCTTTATCTTGGAACAGCAATCGATCCCACAAGGGCTTTAATCGTTTCATCAATATCAGATCCCTCCAATTCTGCATAGGGAGACAGTTGGATTCGGTGTCTTAGACTCGGTACTGTCATTAATTTCACATCATCTGGAGTTACATAATCTCGATTGTCTAAATATGCCCATACTTGAGCAGTTTTGGCGATAGCGATAGCTGCACGAGTGCTTGCTCCGTGTTGAATTTGTTCAAGCTCTCGTGTTTTCCTCACTATTTTCAAAATATAATCGGCTATACTATCACTAATTTTAACCTGTTGTACTTCTGTTTGTATGGAAGCAAGCTCCTCTTTGGTAAACATTGCCTTGAGCTCCGTTGGGTGTAGCTGTTCAGTTATCACCATTTGTAATACTTCGATCTCCTCTTCTAATGAAGGGAAATTGATTCTAAGCTTGAACAAAAAACGGTCCTGCTGTGCTTCCGGTAAAGGATATGTACCTTCAAATTCGATCGGATTTTGAGTTGCTGCAACGAAGAAAAAATCTGGCAATGGATAGGTTTCTCCTTGGATCGTCACTTGTTTTTCTTCCATTGCTTCTAATAATGCCGCTTGAGTTTTAGCCGGTGTACGATTAATCTCGTCTGCGAGCAAAACATTGGTGAAAATAGGTCCTTTTAAGGTTTGGAAGGCTTGCTCCTTCATGTTATAAATCGAGCTACCAGTGATATCACTTGGCAGTAAATCGGGAGTGAATTGGATTCGATTAAACTCCCCGTCCACTAACTTAGCCAATGTCTTGACCATTTGTGTTTTTCCTGTCCCTGGTACGCCTTCAATAAGTACATGGCCACCAGCCAATGCTGCGGTTAATAATAATCGAAGATTTTTTTGTTGGCCAATAATACGTTGTTCATATTTTTCTAATAGATTGATCATCGTTTGACTCATCTAGTTTCCACCTCTTCTCTTATTTTTTCGATACTTGCTGATAGAGTTAAGAATTCGTATTTATTTATTTTATCCTTATTCAGTACTGTTTCTAATTCTTGAGCGAAGTAAGTTGCGTCCTTCGTAGATAAGGATTCTAACGTAGGAACTAAATGTTCCATTCTTTCTTGCCAGGAATTGTCGTATGGTATACCATATCTTTCTCGTATAGCCTCTTTTAAATAGTCCACTTGATGAAGAATCGCCGATTTGTAATTTTTCCCTTTCAAATGCCAAATGGCAACAGCATTTAATCTTTCATCACCTAATCGGACATGTTCCTCTCTGGCTATTCGAATAGGTCCAAAACGTTTTCCTTGATACCACAGTACAAAGAGAGCAAAGATAATTCCTTCTACGAATAAAACATATGCCCACCCAGGGAATATTTTCAATGGAGAGACAAGGCCGTTTGATGAATGAAAATGGAATTCATCAAAGGTAATGGATGGAAATCTCTCGAAGGACAGTGTATCAAAAATGATTTCTGTATGCTCATAATCGGTAATTTGGTCATTCGTCAACCAATTTGGTTCTGTTATGACAATCAAATGCCCATCACCGATACGTCTTTCTAAGGCAAGTACACCATAGGAATCCTCTAATAGCACATTATCTTGTTCCGTTGATTCAAGTCGATAGGCGCTATTTATAACAGCTTCATAACTATTGTTAGGGCTTTGCACCTGACTTGGTTGCTGCGTTTGTTTGGTATAGGGATCCACTTGTAATGTTGCTTCTATACCGAACAAATCATTAGGATTTTCTTTCCATATCACAAGCGTATTTCCCTTTTCGATATATTCCAGATAACTTTCTTCTGCTACTTTATCTGTTAATACAGGAGGATTTATCATCATGCGTAATTCCTCTGTATTCGTTTCCTCATGTGGTAGTGATGTTACTCTTGTGACATCATCTGATTGTTGCTTTAAATAAGTATATATTGCTTTCGTTCCTGTTAAGGAAGGAGATTCTGTTAAAAAACTGGGATATTGCTTGGGTGAATCACTTGTAGAGAAAAAACTTAACAAAATAAGCAGTAAAAAGAACACTACACCAACTATCCATGTCTTTTTATGAAATTTGCTAGAATTCATGATGAATCACCCGTTCCTTCGTTTGAAAACCCTTCTATTATCGCTGAGATCAATTCATTGATCGTTGTATAATAAGTCTGATAATCATTTTCTTCTACTTTCCGCTCGCCATAGGTTGCTTGCTCGAAAAATAGAGCAGCTTGATAGAAGTTATTTGCCAGATCCTTATCTTTTTTTCTTAATTCATCGTAATACTCCCAATTCGTTTTCCACCTTTTAACTTCTAGTAGATTTCTTTCGCGGAGTATTAGTAGTAAAGCTAAAAAATGATGTCTAGTAGCAATACGAAATTGGCCTTCATTTGCTTGCTTTTCGGCTTCACGTAAATGTTTCTCATAGCTCCATTCAAGCTCCCTATTAGACTGGAGTGGTTGGGAACTCCTTAGCTTTCGACGTCTTACAATATTCATAATAACCAGAAGGAATAGAAGGATTATCGCAATAGCAAGAATAGCCATGACGGTAATAATGATAGTATTACCGATTGCTGAGTCACTGGAGACAGGTATGTTTAGCTTTGATAATAAATCTGTAAACCATTCCTTAATATTAGACCAAATGATTTCTAGTAAGCTACGATTATCCTCATAATAGACTTGGTATTCTTCCTGTTTGAGTATTTGATTCATTTCTTCTCTTGCGTTCGTATAAGCTGACATCGACAAGTCTCCTTTAAGGTCTCTCCGTCACGTCATATTCATCGATCATATCTTTAAGATCAGTAGCTTCCTGTCTTACTCTAGCATCAAAATACATCACCGAATAACCAACCGTAAATATGATGGAGGTGATCATGGTAAGGAAATTGTATAACAATTGGTATAGTACGCTGTCTCCCAACCAACCTAGAAGTAATTCAAATATGGAGCTAAAGATCCCAATAATAATGGCTAAAACAATAAACATCCCAAAAAATTTCCATGTTTGTCTTTTCGTTAATCTCCAGCTCTTTGCCAGACCAGGAGCAACTCTTTCAAATAAAGTGGCAGGTAGATACAAGCTCCATCTTGTAAATAATAGCCCTGCACCTAATATAAAACCAATAATTAAAAGAATTAAAATAGGAATACCTGCAATAGGCTGTAGTGGGATCATCACGAGTAGTGTTAAGAAAACGAACATAAAAAATGCAAACATGATACCAAAGATAATAAGGCCAAGTAAGAACGTACCACCTAATAAAGGCCAATATCTTTTAGAAGCTTTTTTTAACATATCCTTTGCCATGAAGGACTCTCCATCACGGGCATGCTTCACACCCCAAACAGTGGCACCAGCAATCAACGGTGTGGCAAAAATAACTAATAATGAGGAAAGTAAAATTAATGATTCCTGAAAAAGATCTCCTGCAGCATATCCTAGCTCATATCCCTGTACATACGGATCATTCAAAATCTGGTCAAAAAAGCTCTCATTCGGATCAATACTTGAGAATAAATCTCGACCACTTAGGGCTAACATAATGGATTGGATGATCAAAATCGGTGCCATGACAAGAAAAGAAATCATAAATAATGACCCGAAATTCGTTTTTACAATTCGAAAGGTTTGGTCTAAAATCTCTCCAAAACTTAAAGGTTTTTTCATATTATTATTCATTAAACTGGTCCCCCTTGATAAATACTACATAGTGACTATTTTAACATGATTTAGACGATATGGAATAATTTTTAATAAAATAGTGAAGGATTGGAAGGAGGATAGAAAAGCACATAGGGAGGTCAACTCCAACCTGAAAAAATCAGTGGGGTATGGATCAGCCCCACTGAAAGGATAATTAAGCAATTTTTTCTTGTTGCTCTTTTGTTTTTGGCTTGGAGCTTAAGAAGAAGGAAAGGGCTAATCCAACGATTGATAAAGCAGTAGCAAGCCAAAATGCTGTATTAAATCCGCTCATCGATGCATTGTTAGCAACCTGCAAGATTGCCTCTTCTTCAGATAATCCGGCTAATGCTGCTTGCTCTGGCTGGTAATTTTTAGCTGCTGACGTCATTACAGTTATGAGAATCGCAGTTCCAATCGAGGCAGATACCTGTTGGAAGGTATTTGCCATCGCTGTACCGTGTGGATGCCATTCCTGTGGAAGCTGATTCAGTCCTGCAGTCATAACTGGCATCATTACTAAGGACAAACCAAGCATTCTAATGGCATAAACAACGACAAGCAAGGTATAGGAAGTATCCATAGTTAAATTGGTGAAAAAGTATGTTGTAATCGTTACAATGGTTAACCCAATTGCAGCAAGCCATTTAGCTCCATATTTATCAAAAAGCATTCCTGTAATAGGGGACATAATTCCCATCACAATAGCACCTGGTAGCATCATCATACCAGCTTCCAATGCAGAAAAGCCTCTTGTGTTTTGCATATAGAGTGGAAGCATTGTTTCAGCCCCGATTAGTGCCATTAGTACAATCATCGTAATGACTAATGATAGGGAGAAGATGGGATAACGAAAAACCCGAAACTCTAGCATTGGTTTTTTCAATTTGATTTGGCGAATAATAAACAATGCTAAAATGATTGCTCCTCCAAGAATGATGAAAAGAGCAGTTTGGCTCAAGCCATCAGAAGACTCGCCACTATGTCCACCAATTGTACTAAAACCGTAAAGTAATCCTCCAAAACCTAAAGAAGAGAGAAGAATAGATAGAATATCAATCTTGGGATACGTTAATTTGGTCACATTCTTCACAAACATAGAAGCAACAATAATCGCAATCACGACAATTGGTAGGACGACATAGAACAAGCCTCTCCATGAGAAAAATTCAAGTAACCATCCTGATAACGTAGGGCCAATTGCTGGTGCAAAGGAAATAACAATCCCCGCCATCCCCATGGCAGCTCCCCTTTTTTCGACTGGGAAGATCGTTAACATAACCGTCATCATTAATGGTAGCATAATCCCTGAACCAGCTGCTTGAACAACTCTGGCTACTAATAACAGCTCAAAGGTGTGGGAGATAGCTGCAATCAATGTCCCTAATGCAAAAATACTTAATGAGGTTAAGAATAATTGTCTTGTTGTAAATCTTTCAATAAGAAAAGCAGAAATGGGGATCATCACCCCATTTGTTAACAAAAAGGCGGTAGTTAACCATTGAACTTGGTTTTCTTGAATTCCAAAATCATTCATGATACTTGGTAATGCTGTAGCAAGAAGTGTTTCATTTAATAGACCAACGAAAGCCCCAATTAACATCACTGCCATCATTGGTATTCGTCTCACTTCCTCTATATTAGGTTGCTGTGTCATTATATTTCCTCCTGTAAAATTAATTGTTCTAATTGCAAAATATCAAAGCAAAGCGTGTTTTCTGATTTCAAATAATGAAATAAAATTTCGAGTAACGTTTTATTTTTGTTCGTTTTTTGCCACTCTAATTGTATTAAATGAAGCGTCTCCTCATACTTCCTTTTTTGGTTCTCATCAGGCCATACCTCTATTTGTTTCTTTAAATTTTTAAAAATGTCTTCTACACTTTGAGTTTTTTCGTGTAGTAGAGGTTGTTTTTCTTGTAAGTGCATAACAATGGAATGAATTAGGTGACCGATCCATTCACTTAACTCGTGCGCATGGATGCTTCTATTATTTATCTCTACGTAGAAGGTATATTCTTTCACCAGTCCTTGCATAATTACGATCAAATCCGTGTAATAAGACTCAAATTCCTTTCCATAGATAAGCCGAAAAATATTTAACTGATTATTTGTTATCGTTATTTGTGTTTCGTCCATCCACTTGGTTACTTGTTCATCTGCTTTTGGCGGAAACTCCTTGAATACAACATAGAAAAAAGATTGATGTTCAAGCAATGTACGAATTTCGAGCTCTATATAACTTGCTAATTGCTGCCAAGGTGAGGCATTCTCTAATAATTGAAATTGACTTGCTTGATCGATGATTTTGTCATGGTATTCTTTAATCATTTCAAGCATTAGGCCTTTTTTGGAAGAGAAATAGGTATAAAATCCGCCTTTGGATATATGTGCTTCATTTGCAATTTCTTGAACCGAGGTTTCATTAAAGCCCTTTTCAGAAAAAAGCCTTAGTGCAGCTTGTGAAATTTCTTGCTTTTTATCCAATTTGATCACCACTTTGACTTTATAGTCATTATTATGACTTATTGGTCATGTTAGGATTTTATAGGATGAGAGAAGGATTGTCAATGAAATAAAATTTAAGAGATTGTAAAGTTTAGTGCAGGGTTGGAAGGATTATTTTATTAGAAAAACTCGCATTCGCTCGTCCTTTTAGTGGATGCGTTAGCTTTTCTTATACTTTGGACTTCAAAATTTCCGCTTCGTCGTTTTACTACTTGCAAAAATTTTATACTTTCTTAACGTATAAAAAAACAAATAAGAGGACGATCTAATTTTGAATCGTTCCTCTTATTTGCCTTAAAATCCTAATTCTTTGTAGCTAATTCAGCAATTTTTGTAATCGTGTGGACGGCTTTTTCCATATTTTCAATAGATATATATTCATATTTTCCATGGAAGTTTTCGCCTCCAGTAAAAATATTCGGTGTAGGTAAACCCATGAAAGAGAGCTGTGATCCATCTGTCCCCCCACGAATTGGTTTCACATTAGGGGTAACACCTGCTTCAGTCATTGCTTGATAAGCCAAATCAACAATATGCTTTACTGGTTCGATTTTTTCAGCCATATTATAATATTGGTCTATCATTTCTAATGATATTCTTTCTCTTCCATACTTCTGTTGAAGTACTTCTACCATATCATTTAAATTCTGCTTCTTTTGATCAAATTTTTTTCGGTCATGGTCACGGATAATATAATAGAGCTTGGCTGTTTCTACATCGCCTTCAAAAGATAATAAATGGTAGAACCCTTGATATTCCTCCGTATACTCAGGTGCTTCTTGATTTGGTAGTAAGGAATGGAGTTCCATCCCAATCTTTATAGCATGGATCAGTTTCCCTTTTGCAGTACCTGGATGTACATTGTTGCCTTTAATTGTGATTTTTGCTGCGGCAGCATTAAAGCTTTCATACTGTAGCTCTCCGAGAGGACCACCGTCTATTGTATAGGCAAAATCTGCCCCGAACCGTTGCACATCGAATTTATGTGGTCCTCGTCCGATTTCCTCATCTGGAGTGAAAGCCACTCTTATATCTCCATGCGGAAGCTGAGGGTTTTTGATTAAGTATTCCATTGCAGTCATAATTTCAGCAATTCCTGCTTTATTATCTGCACCAAGTAATGTCGTTCCATCTGTCGTCATCAGTGTATGGCCAGTATAATTTTTAAGTTCTGGAAACTCTTTTGGTGAAAGAATAATATTTAAGGCCTGATGAAGAATAATATCCTTACCATCGTAATTTTTTGTTAGTTGTGGATTTACACCGTTACCTGTAAAATCGGTTGCAGTATCCATATGCGCTAAAAAGCCTATGACTGGTAGTTCTTTATCTGTATTGTTTGGTAAGGTTGCCATCACATAGCAGTTTTCGTCAATAGTGACATCCTTCATACCAATAGATTTTAATTCATCAACGAGGAGGTGTGCTAACTCCCATTGCCCATCAGTAGAAGGACAGCTCGAATTATTCTCATTAGATTGGGTATTGATTTTCGCGTAGGTGGTAAGTCTTTCTATTAATTTATTTTTCATATAAAAATCCCCTTCTTTGCAATTAAGAAAATCAAAAAATATGATAATAATATATAGTATATATCAAATTGGATACACTTACACATTGGAAGCAAAAGAGATAAGAAAGGAAGGATCAGATGACAGACTCTATTCATCGTAGAAAACAAGAACATATAGAGCTGAGCTTGTCAGACGAGGCACTAGGCCGTAATATCACTAACGGATTCGACCGTTATCGTTTTAAGCATAATGCATTACCAGAGATTGATTTTAATCAAATAGATTTGGCAACAAGTTTTTTTCATCACCTACTTCCTACCCCTTTTTTGATTAGCTCCATGACTGGAGGAGCAGCGCTTGCTGAATCGATAAATCAGAATCTGGCCATTGCAGCAGAGGAACGGGGATGGATTTTTGCCCTAGGATCTACTAGAGTGATGCTAGAGAGTGATAAGTATCGAAGCTCCTTTCAAGTGAGAAGATTTGCACCGACCATTCCAATTATTGCAAATATCGGTGCTGTACAGCTTAATTATGGGATAGAAATTAAAGAAGTAAAACAAATTTTAGAGTGGACAGAGGCAGATGCGCTTGTGTTACACTTGAATTCCATTCAAGAGATTATTCAACAAGGTGGTGACGTTAATTTCTCTTATCTATTACCGAAAATCGAAAGGCTCGTAAAGAATCTTCCGGTTCCAGTAGGGGTGAAGGAAGTTGGATTCGGGATAGATGAGGATGTAGCCAAACGTCTCATCGATGTTGGGATAGCTTTTGTTGATGTAGCTGGTGCAGGAGGAACCTCCTGGAGTCAAATCGAAAAATTACGTTCCAATGAACCGATAAAAAAACAAGCCGCAGAAGCTTTTGCAAGCTGGGGCAATCCGACAGCAGAGTGTTTATTTAATATTAGTGAAAAATTGCCGAATCAAAAGCTTATGGCAAGTGGTGGTATTCGAAATGGTTTAGATGCTGCTAAAGCTCTAGCGCTAGGGGCTAGCCATGTAGGATTTGCTCGCTCGGTGTTAAAGGAAGTAATAAAATCTCCGGAAGCATTAATGGAATGGATGCAAACGAGAGAACTAGAACTGAAGATAGCGATGTTCGGAATCGGAGTGGAGAATATTTCTGAATTAAAGGCCACGGACAGATTACAAATACTTTCATAAAAAAGGAAGAGAATTTATGGGGAAAAGAGTAGAAGAGTGCGTTGATTTAATTATCATTGGTGGAGGAACGACAGGACTTTTTGCTGCTTACTATGCAACAATGAGAGAGATGAAGGTTATGCTCATAGAGGCACAAGAGCAGCTTGGTGGCAAGGTTATGCAATTTCTTCCTGAAAAGATCATTTATGATGTCGGTGGCTTTCCCGATATTTCTGGTGAAGCATTAGTAGAGAATATGATTGAACAAGCAAAACGTCATCAGCCTGAGGTCGTAATGGGGGATTTTGTAGAGAAGCTAACGAAAGTCAATCATTTGTTTCAGCTAGAAACAGCTAAAGGTCATATAGTTACCGCCAAAACCGTTTTAATTGCGACAGGTTCAGGGACGTTTCATACGAAAAGACCTTCTGAATGGCCTAATTTACCTCATTCTGTCTTTAAAGAATCCGTTCCTACAACGCTAATGCATAAAGCTAACTATGAAGGGAAAAAAGTCGTGATCTCTTCAAATAGCAAAGTAGGTGTTGGTTGGGCATTGTTTTTAGAAGGCTTAGCGAAAGAAGTGACACTGATTAATCCTGCAGACAAGTTTCTACAAGTGAAAGATGAAGATATAGACAGCCTATATAAGAGTAAGGTGAAGGTATATTACCAAGTAGAAATGACGGATTTCATCGTCGAGGGACAAGAGCTAACCCATATAGAGATAAAAGAGAAGGGGCAACGTATTGTGATGGAGGCGAATAAGTTGCTTACTTATCATGGTTTAGAGCTTCAAGCAGTGCCTTTTGAACAATGGGGAATTCAAATCGAAAAGGGAAGGATACCTGTAACGCCTTTAATGAAGACAAACCTTGAAGGGGTTTTTGCTGCAGGTGATATTGTCCAATATCCAGGTAAAACCACCTTAATCGCTTCGGGATATACAGAAGCAATCACTGCTGTGAATCATGCTCATCTAATGATTGATCCTAAAGCGACCGAGCAATTGTATAGTACCGTTATTTACCGATAATTGCTAGTGCCCATCAATTGGTAATGCCGCAGACTTTAGAGCGCGATGTCAACGTGAAAGTAACTCCTAATGATAGAACTTCAGAGGGGCATATAGAACATCACGCTCTATTCATCTAAAACATCGCTTGGTCTTTTTCCTCTTTGTAGGTCGCGAATACTCAAGCCGAAATCCATCTGCAAGTGAGGGTAATCTTTAAAACGGGTAAAATCGCCACCCCAGCTAAACCCTAAATCCTTCGCTATTTCAACTACCTCCATCCAGTCACTCTTTCCATTATTGTTCCCATCATATTCCATGTCCCAGCTTGCTTGATCCGGCTGTGGTAAGAGGGCAAAGTCAATAGCTAACCCATAATTATGGTAAGATTCTCCTCCCTTTGCGTAAGTGACAACACTGCCTTCTGTTGTCCTTCCTTGTTCATAAATTTGGTCTTGGTCTGCAATGGAACGGAAATCATCTGTAATTAAAATCGGTATTCCGATGGATGCTGTCCTTTTTATTAAATCATCCCTTGCTTGCTTGACTAGTGGATGAAGGTCTGTAGGCATAGGTCTGTCTTGATATTTTTGGTATAAATAGTACTGATAGCTTCCAAATAATACTAAAATCAACAATAAAAAAATAAAAATTTTGCGAATTTTCATTATTTTCTCCTTTATGAGACATTTCGTATATCCTAAATATATGATACTATATCTGTATTGAGATTTGATAGAAATAGATTTCTATATATTTTCGAAGATAATGGTTGGGAGGCAAAAGGTATGGGGAAAGATTTACGTATCAAGAGTAAAGTGTTTGATGATTCCAAGCGTGCGCCAAACCGTGCTATGCTTCGTGCGGTAGGTGTAACAGACGAGGACTTTAAAAAACCAATGATCGGGATTGCTAGTACATGGAGTGAGGTTACACCTTGTAATATTCACTTAGATGATCTAGCAATTAGTGCAAAAGAAGGGGCTAAAGCTGCGGGCGGTGTGCCTATGATCTTTAATACGATTACCGTTTCTGATGGTATTTCAATGGGGACGTCTGGCATGCGCTATTCTCTTCCGAGTCGTGATGTCATTGCAGACTCTATCGAAACAGTAGTAGGGGCGGAGAATCTAGATGCATATGTAGCGATTGGAGGCTGTGATAAAAATATTCCTGGATGCTTAATCTCGATTGCTCGTTCCGATGTTCCAGCAGTATTCGTATATGGTGGTACGATTTCACCAGGCTTCCGCAATGGTGAAAAACTGGATATCGTTTCTGTTTTTGAGGGCGTTGGGAAACATAACAATGGGGATATAGATGACGAGGAATTAAGAGGAATTGAATGTGCTGCTTGCCCGGGAGCTGGGTCTTGTGGTGGTATGTATACTGCGAATACAATGGCCACAGCGGTAGAGGCGCTTGGAATGAGCTTACCTGGTAGCTCCTCTAACCCTGCTGAATCCAAATTAAAGGCAGAGGATTGCCGTAAAGCGGGAGAAGCGGCCTACAAACTATTAGAACAAGGCATATATCCAAAAGATATTTTAACGAAAAAAGCCTTCGAAAATGCGATTACTGCTGTAATGGCATTAGGTGGATCAACGAATGCGGTACTCCATTTATTAGCTATTGCGAATGCTGCGCAAGTGGACGTAACAATGGATGACTTTAATCGTATCCAAGAAAAAGTACCTCATTTAGCAGATTTAAAGCCAAGTGGAAAATACGTTATGGAGGATTTACACAATATCGGTGGGGTTCCGGCTGTTATGCGTCTCCTACTAGACAACGGATTTTTACATGGAGATTGTTTAACGGTAACTGGCAAGACGATTGCCGAGAACTATGAAGATGCACCGGTATTATCTGATGACCAAGATATCATCCATCCATTAAGTAATCCATATCGTGAAAATGGACCACTCGTTGTGTTAAAAGGAAACCTCTCACCAAATGGTGCTGTAGCAAAGGTTTCTGGTGTTAAGGTTAAACGTCACACAGGTCCTGCTCGTGTATTTAATACAGAAGAGGAAGCAACAAATGCAGTGATGAACAATGAAATTAAAGAAGGCGATGTTCTAGTAATCCGTTATGTGGGGCCAAAGGGTGGGCCTGGAATGCCTGAGATGCTCTCTATTTCTGCGATTCTAGTAGGAAAAGGCTTAGGGCAAAAGGTTGCTTTACTAACTGATGGTAGATTTTCAGGTGGTACCCATGGACTCGTTGTCGGTCACATTGCACCAGAAGCACAGGTTGGAGGGCCAATTGGTCTATTAGAAGAAGGGGATATGGTAACCATTGACTCTGAATTGAAAGAGATTACTATGGATGTTTCCGATGAAGAATTAGAAAAACGCCGTGCCAATTGGAAAGCTCCAGAACTTTACAAACGCGGAGTACTTGGGAAATATGCTCATAATGTCTCCTGTTCCTCACAAGGTGCTGTCACTGACTTTATTAGAAGAAACGATCAATAAAAACATAAAAAGTGGAGAAGCCAATTTGGTTTCTCCACTTTTTCATTTTAAAAGTAGGATAAATAGCTTGGGAATAACCGAATTACTGTACGATAAAGCCAAGATAAAAGTACATATCTTGGCAATAGCACAGGAACCGAAGAAATTAACTATCTGTTTATTCAGAAGATTTTATAATAGAGTGAATCGGGTAATCTTTCGCATCTAAAATCCCATCTTTTCTTAATATCATTTTGGCGAGCTCTCTTCCGATAAAAGGACCAGTAGTTAGACCAGAGGAGCCAAGGCCATTGGCAGCATAAATTCTTTCATAACCAGGGAGCCTGCCGAAGACTGGTAAAAAATCTGGAGCAACGGGTCGAAATCCTACATTTACCTTTACTAAAGCACTGCTTAATAAAGCTGGTGCTACTTCTCTCAGATCCGAAAAGATTTTTTGTAAACCTATTGGCGTCACATGTGTATCCCAACCAACATCATCCTCATGTGTAGTACCTGCTGCAATTTGCCCGTGTTCAAAAGGAACAATGTAGTGTGTTCCTCTTGGCATAATTACTGGCCAATCACCTGTGTCATCCTCCTTCCATTTTAAGGAGACAATTTGGGCTTTTTGTGGTCTGATCAATCCATTTAACCCTAAGGACTCCACAATAGTGGAAAACCAGGACCCATTGGCTAAAACAATTTGATCTGCTTCAATAAGAGTGTCGTTCACTTTGATATTTGCATGGTTGGCTGTTTTCACTAAGCTTGCTTCTCCAGTGATTATTTTTACTCCATGGTTCATGCAAGCTTCTAGTAAGGATTTTCGCAATTTTCCACCGTTTACTCTAGCTGCACCACTAACGTAAAGGGATTGATACTTTTCATCAAGTAAAGGAAATCTTTGCTTTGTTTCCGCAACATTTAATCGAGTAACCTCCCCGATTTCAGGAGCATCGACCAGGCGCTGCTGGGTCATCTCATATATTTTTTGTAGTGTTTTCTCTTCCTTACGGATAACAAGAGCTCCCGTCTGTTTATATCCTGTATTGGAAATACCTTGATTCTTCAGTTCATCGATAAGTGTTGGATAAAAGCTAGCACTGTTTTTGGCAAGCTGATACCATTTTTTATTTCTACGCTGTGAAACCCACGGGCAAATGATTCCTGCTGCAGCAGTAGTTGCCTGCCCAGTATGGTCAGCATCGACAAGGGTTACTTCAACGTTTTCTTTTGCTAGATAATAAGCAACCGATAAACCTACAATTCCTCCACCAATTACTATAACATTAGCCATCTATTCATCCCCTTTTTCTGTATGCACCTATCCATAGTTTGCAGTATTTTGTCGAACCAAGCAAGAATTCCATTAATTTCACGCGTAAAATCATAAAGAAAGTATACTATTGGACAAAAACATATGCTATAATGTATCATAACTATTTTTGCTGTTCATTTAATGAAGAAATTGGGGGAAATAAATAAAAATGATGAAAAAAGGGATTTTGTTACTGTTGGTAGCAATGGCTATGAGTGTTCTAGCAGCTTGTGGAACAGAAGGAGAAAGTGATTCGTCAGGAGATGGAGAAACATACACAATCGGTGCAACACAAATTGTAGAACATCCGTCTCTAGATTCAGCATATGAAGGATTTCAAGCAGCAATTGAAGATGCTGGTTTAAACGTAGAATATGATTTCCAAAGTGCTCAGGATGATCAAAATAATGCTATGACCATTGCGAATAACTTTGTGGCAGATGGAGTCGATTTAATTTTTGCTAACTCCACACCAAGTGCACAAAGTGCTCTACAAGCCTCTAATGGTATTCCGGTTCTATTTACATCTGTAACAGACGCGGCAGGAGCAGGGCTAGTTGAGTCAATGGATCAGCCAGGTGAGAATATTACTGGTGTACTTGATCTTCACCCAGAGGCCATTACGAAGACCATTGAATTTATTGATCAAAATTTCAAGGATGCCACTATTGGATTAATTTATGATTCTGGTGAAGCTAATTCTATTGCTCAAATCGAAGCTGTGAAAGAAGCGGTGGAAGGAACTAGCTTGAGCACTGCTGAAGCAACCGTTGGTAACTCTTCAGAGGTACAGCAAGCGGCAACTTCCTTAGTCGGAGAAGCAGACTTATTTTACATTATTACCGATAATACCGTTGTTTCTGCGTTAGAAACGGTTGTTGGAGTAGCAGAAGAACAAGATCTTCCGTTAATCGTAGGAGAGCCAGATTCAGTGAAACGTGGAGGCTTTGCAGCTTACGGTTTTGAATATTACGATATCGGTTATCGTACTGGAGAAATGGCAGTAGAAATTTTAACTGGTGAGAAAACTCCTGCAGATATTCCTGTAGAATATCCACCAGAAATCGATCTATATCTTAATAAAGATGCAGCAGAAGCCCAAGGTATTGAATGGAATAGTGCCTGGGAAAAGGATGCTGAGCTAGTAGAAGTCAACGAAGAATAGAATGAAGAAAAACCTCGACATGAAGTTGGTGTCGAGGTTTTCTCACAAAATGCTTGTTATAGGATAGAGAGGAAGATAGACATGTTTATATCAATTTTTACGGCCTTTGAGTCAGGAGTGATTTATGCACTAATGGCTTTAGGTGTCTATCTTTCGTTTCGTATTTTAGATTTTCCAGATTTAACGGTAGATGGGAGCTTTGTAACAGGTGGAGCAGTTGCGGCTGTGTCGATAGTGAATGGTGTACCACCTGTTTTGGCAACCTTTTATGCTTTAATTGCTGGATTTATTGCAGGGATGATAACTGGAATTTTGAATACGAAAGGGAAGATAAATCCCTTGCTATCTGGGATTTTAATGATGATAGCTTTATATTCGATTAATTTACGGATAATGGGTGGAAAATCAAATGTTGCACTGTTGAATGAGCCCACCTTATTTAAGCAAATCGAAGGATTTTGGGGCACATTAGGTATTGATACGTTGCTAAACGATATGTTAGCTGCACTAAATATAGACCCTTTACCTAGTACTTGGGCTGTTCTAATTATTATGATTATCGTTACATTACTAATCAAGCTTTTAACAGATTACTTCTTGAAGACAGAAGTAGGACTCGCCCTACGTGCAACAGGTGACAATGAGAAAATGATTCGAAGCTTCTCGGCAAATACTGATATTTTAACCATCGTAGGATTAGGTATTTCGAATGGATTAGTAGCATTGTCTGGTGCGTTTATTGCACAATACGGTGGTTTTACCGATGTTGGAATGGGTATCGGTATGATCGTAATTGGATTAGCCTCTGTTATTATTGGTGAAGCACTCTTTGGTACAAAAACCATTGCCAGAACAACATTAGCCGTTGTCTGTGGAGCGATTGTCTACCGGATTGTGCTAACATTAGCGTTAAAGGCGAAGTTTTTGGAAGCTGGAGATACGAAGCTGATTACAGCAATTATTGTTATTGCGGCATTAGTTATGCCAAAAATAATAACAACTCGAAAAGAAGCTGTCCGAAAAAAGAAAAAACGACGGATGCTTGAAAATGGAGAGGAGGGTAAAGGTGCTTAGTTTAAACAACATCTCCATTACGTTTAATGAAGGAACTTTAGATGAGAAAAAGGCATTACAAACTGTGAACCTTCAATTAGAAAAAGGCGATTTTGTTACAGTAATTGGTAGTAATGGTGCTGGAAAGTCAACTTTGATGAATATGATCTCAGGTTCGTTAAAGCCTGATGTCGGATCTGTTAAAATTAATGAGAAAAATGTAACTTTGCTACCAGAGTATAAACGTTCTCGTCTGATTGGACGTGTATTTCAGGATCCTATGGCTGGAACGGCTCCAACGATGACGATCGAAGAGAATCTTGCAATGGCCTATGCTCGGAATAAAAAGCGTACATTGAAGTATGGAGTAAGTAAGAGAAGAAAGTCTCTTTTTAAAGAGCATCTTGCTACTTTGCATTTAGGATTGGAAAATCGTTTGAATGCAAAAGTAGGTTTACTATCAGGTGGGGAACGTCAAGCACTTTCTCTTTTGATGGCGACTTTTACTGAGCCAAATATTTTATTATTAGATGAGCATACAGCAGCACTGGATCCGTCTCGAGCAGATTTAATAACCAAGCTTACAGGAGAAGTAGTTGAACAATTTGGATTAACTACTTTAATGGTCACACATAATATGCAACAGGCATTAGACCTAGGAAATCGACTGATTATGATGGATAAAGGTCAAATTATTCTAGAGGTTTCTGGTGAAGAAAAACAAGCACTTACGATCGAAAAATTATTAGCAGAATTCCAACGGATACGTGGAAAGCAAATGGATAACGATCGAGCGGTGTTAGGTTAATATTAATTTTAGGCAGTTACTTTACAAAAGTAGCTGTCTTTTTAACATGATAAGGAGATTTTAGCAGGGAGTAATGCAACGTAGCTGAAATCGAGACGAAATGTAACTCGTTTGTTCCCTTCATAGGATTTCGTTTTTTAATTCATAGGAAATGAAGTATCTAAAACTAAAAAAATAAAGAGCCCGAAAAGGGACATCTTTACGCTAATAGACGTGGTAAACCTTAGCTTAACACGAATAAAAATATTACTTCTCTATAATAAACTTAAGTTCTTTACTTTAAGTAAAAGAAAGCAAGTTTTTGATGATAAGTTAGTTGTTTGCTACTTTATCTAGTAGTACTCTTTCACCAGTCTCATTTGATTGTGCTGCTGCTTGATTAATAAGGGTAAGATGGTAGAAATCTTCTGCTTTCAGACTTGGTTCTGCTGTCTTATTGATGGCATGCACCCATTGCTCCATTGGCATTGGTTCATAAACAGTGTCTGTGACATCCACCCAGTCTGTATCTGTTTTTAAACGAACAGATTGCTCTTCTACCAATAAAGTACCCTCTGTACCATATAATTCTAATTGGAATGGACTTCCACTAGATAAAAAGCTAGTCTCTAGGATACCAATTGCTCCAGATTCATATTCTACTAAGACTACCGAATTGTCATCCACATCGTACTGATCGCTAGTTGATTGTAACATTGCTGATAAAGATCGAGCAGGCCCTGCTAAACGATTAGTTAAGTAGATAGGGTGTGCACCTAAATCAATTAATGCCCCACCTCCGCATTGCACTTTATCAAAGAAATGTGCTGGAAGCCAGCCTGTTGCACTATTTTTTGATGGAACGGCACCATTATGTGCAAAGCGGCAACGAATCGTTGTAAGCTTACCTAAAGCACCATCATCTAACACTTTCTGTGCGCGCAAATAATAATCATCTGTTAATTTCGGTAAAGAAACCATTAACACTACCCCAGCCTCTTCAATTGTCGCAACAATCTCTTGATAATCCGATACCGTAATTGCTAACACTTTTTCTGTAAAAATATGCTTTTTATTTTTCGCTGCTTTCATGATGACATCTTTGTGCATATTAGTTGGTGTATCTACAATTACCCCATCAATATCTGATTGAGATAATAATTCGTCTAAATCTTCATAAAATGGAACATCTAATTCATCTGCCCATTTCTTACCACGTTCAAGGTCTTCATCCCATACGGCACTAATATTTATTCCATCATTTGCTTTTGCTTGTTGTGCATAATCATCAGCATGTACGTGCCATCTACTTAATAATGCTACGTTTAACATGTCTCTCACTCCTTATTCGTATGTATGCGCTTTCCTTGTAGTATATCAAATCCCTATATTTTTGCATAATAATTTAATACAAGTAATATTTAACGGATATCCGATAAAAGTATCTCTTCGATCATTAAGGAATGTAAAAGGACATTGAGTAGATGGAGATGAATTTTGGTATGCTTAAGCCAAAGCCTATGATATAATCAGTCATAAGAATTCTCTACGATACTTCAAATATATCAAAAAACTGAACAGTTTATGCAGAGATCTCGTGAATAACATGAGAGGAAAGGTTTACACTACAAGCAATAATCGATGATAATGTAAGCTGCTGGGTTTCTATATGAACAGTATACTCTTAAATGAAGACTGTTCACTAGAATAGTTTGAAATATCTAAAAATTTCAACATAAATAAGAGGCAAATAATTAAATAAGTCTTTTTATAGGTCTTAACATCATATACGGGAGAGTGAGTGGGTTGAAGTATGGTTTCTCTGAACGCGTAAAATTTTTAAAATCATCCGCTGTAAGGGATATATTGAAGGTAATTAATGAAGGCAATATTATTTCATTTGCTGGCGGATTACCAGAGGAAAGTCTTTTTCCTGTAAAGGGAGTAGATGAAGCATTTCATAAAGCGATAACAACCAGTAGTAAGACATTACAATATGGAGAAACAGAAGGTGTACCTGCGTTAAAAAATGCTTTAGCTGAGCAGATGCGAAAAAAAGGTATCGATAGGGATCCGGGAAATATATTGATCACCTCAGGGAGCCAGCAGGCAATCGACTTGTTTTCTAGAGTGATGTTTAATAAAGGGGATATTATTTTAACGGAAAATCCAACTTATCTAGCTGCATTACAGGTTTTTGAGTCATATGAAACAAAGGTTGTAGCAGTAGACTCTGATGAAGAAGGTATGGTCATTTCAGATTTGGAGGATAAAATAACGAAGCTTAAACCGAAATGTATCTATGTTGTTCCAACTTATTCTAATCCCACTGGGAAGGTGTGGTCCTTAGAACGACGAAAAAAATTATTAGCATTAGCAGAAAAATACCATGTGGTTATTTTTGAGGATGATCCCTATGGCGAATTAAAATTTGATACAGATGTGGCACCACCTTCTATTGCCTCCCTTGATCAAAATGAACTGGTTCTATATACAAGTACTTTTTCTAAAACCGTTGTACCTGCTATGAGAATTGGTTGGATTGTTGGTCCACATCAAATTATTCGAATTATGGCGCAAGCCAAACAAGCAACGGATTTACACACAAACTCCATTAGTCAGCATGCATTGGTTCATCTTTTGGAAGATTTTGATTTGGATGCCCATATTCAATTAATCCGAGAGACGTATTATGAACGAATGATTGTGATGAAAGAATTATTGGATTCTGTAAAAATAGAGGGTTTATCGTATATCGAACCAAAGGGCGGGATGTTCTTCTGGGTGACCTTACCAGAATATATAAACACGACTAAGCTTTTAAATGAAGCGGTTAAAGCAGGTGTTGCTTATGTACCAGGAGCACCGTTCTATGTATCTAATCCAGAACAAAACACCATGCGTCTTAACTTTACTAATTCTAAACCAGAACTCATCCAAACAGGGATGGAGAGATTAGTACACATACTTGAATCTACTCAAATGAATGTTTAAAGAAGAACCCAAAGATTTTGGGTTCTTCTTTTTATAGGCCGAAAAGCTTTTTCCACCATGGTTTATTAGCTTTCGTTAATTGTACCGGCTTTGTTTCCTGTAAAAAAATATCCTCTTTATCAATGGCATGGTCGGAAGTGAGAACGAGGCCATAGTCACTGGAAACATTTTTGTTGGAGACAGAGGTATAATGTATTTTTAAAGTTCCAGCTAAGTCACGGTAAGGTTTAAAATAACGAAAGCTCATATTTCCATTCATGAGCATGGTAGCTTTAGGGTAGGTTTTTGCTAGTTGTTGCATTTCTTTTATTCCCTTACCACTGCGCACTTCTGATTTTGTTAAAGCAAGAATAACACGTTCCCTAATTGTACCGAGGAACTTCTTTCTTTCATCTAGTTTAATCGTTTTTGGACCATATACACCTTCTTGAATATAATCCTGAACATCCTTCTTAGGCATCTTTCCACCTCTCATAGATTCATCCTTCTTATAAGGAGATTACTACAATATCTATATGTTCTATATTAGAAAAACTTGCATTCGCTTGTCTTTTAGCGGATACGTTAGCTTTTCTTATACTTTGTACATTTCAAAACCACTACGTCGAGTTTCTCCTTGCTAAGATTTTATATTTTCCTAACGTGTAAAAGTAGTAGAAGATACATTATTTTTAACACTAATTATATAGAAAGAGCAAGAAAAAACTCCTCAAATTTGAGGAGTTTTCGGATAAGAATGTTATATCAACAAAAGAACTGGGGTTGTTCTAGTCAATTATTAATCTTCATCAACTGGATAAACACCATTTTCATCATGAACCTCTTTACCTGATAATGGTGGATTAAATACACAAACCATACGCATATCGGTTTTTGCTCGTAATAGATGTTCATCATGTTGATCAAGTGCATATAGAGTGTCTTTAGTGATTGGCCATACTTTATTATCACTCAATGTGACAACTTCGCCTTCTCCTTCAATACAATATACTGATTCCAAATGGTTTTGGTACCAAATGTGAGTTTCTGTACCTGCTTTAATAATTGTATCATTAACGGAATAGCCCATTCCATCCTTTTTATTGATTAGACGGCGACTTACCCAAGTACCTCCATCTACATCATGTTCTGTACCTAATACATCTGCTAGTTTTACTACTTTCATAAAAAGTATTCCTCCTGTTAAAATTTCTATATATTTAAGGCTTCATCATAAAAGCCTTTTACACATATTTAATTTGCTACTGGATCTTTTACTAATTGTTTAATGCTTTCTTCAATTATAGCTAACCCTTTTTGTAAGTCCTCTGTTGGAATATTTAGAGGTGGGAATAGCTTAAATACTTCATCATTGGGACCAGCCGTCTCCATAATTAAACCTAAATCAAAGCATTTTGCCGTTACTTTTGCAGCAAGGCCTTCCACTTCTGAAGCAATTCCTACCATGAATCCACGACCACGAACTTCTCCTTTGATCTCTGGATATTTTGAAACAATATCCTCAAGGAAGCTATAAATAACCTCGGATTTTTGATGAATTTCTTTTTCAAAGGATTCATCCTTCCAGTAATCAAGAGCAGCTGTAGCTGTTACAAATGCATGATTATTTCCACGGAATGTTCCATTATGCTCACCAGGCTTCCAAATATCAAGCTCAGGCTTGATTAACGTTACGGCGAGTGGAAGTCCATAACCACTTAATGATTTAGATAGACAAACAATGTCTGGCTTAATTCCAGCAGCTTCAAAGCTAAAGAATGTACCAGTTCGTCCAATTCCTGCTTGAACATCATCAATGATTAATAAAATACCCCAGCGACGGCAAAGGTCCTCTAGATTCTTCAACCATTCAAATCGAGCAGCATTAATTCCGCCTTCACCTTGAACGGTTTCTACAATCATAGCAGCTGGAATCGCAACACCACTACCGTTGTCTTCTAAGAATCGCTCTAAATATACTAGGGTATCGTGATCAACATAGTTATCATAGGCCATCGTTACCGTATTTTGAAGTGGAATACCAGCACCTTTACGTTTCATGGAGTTTCCAGTTACGGATAAAGAACCAATTGTCATACCATGGAAACCACCTGTAAAGCTAATAATATCTGTTCTACCAGTTACTTTACGCGCTAGCTTTAATGCACTCTCCACACTGTTTGTCCCCGTTGGACCTGGAAACATGACTTTATAATCTAATTCACGTGGTTTTAAAATAACGTCTTGAAATTTCTCAAGAAACTCTGCTTTTGCATTAGAGGCCATATCCAAGGAATGAGTAATGCCGTCATTCATAATATAATCTACTAGTTGCTTTTTCATGTGATCATCATTATGGCCATAATTTAAAGCTCCGGCACCTGAAAAGAAATCAATAAATTCTTTGCCATCTTCGTCCCACATTAGATGTTTTTTTGCTTTCGTAAAGACTGTTGGAAAGTTGCGTACATAACTACGTACAACAGATTCATGTTCGTTAATAATATTAATATGTTTACTCATTAATCATTTCCTCCTAATTTATAAATAAGAATGATGATTGAAAAAAATCCTACTGAATATCTGAAAATTCAAAATATTCAGATGATTTAATGCTGAATTGGCCCCACGACGAATCTCCATTCTTCCTCATGTTCATCTCCAGGAAAAATATCTTTCGTAAAGAACTCGTCGGAGTGAATTTCAGTATGAAAATCACGTGCTAGCTTTTGAAATAAGGATTGTGATGCACGATTTGTAGGTGTGATGGTTGCTTCCACAAATTGAATGGATTGACATGCTTCGCTTTCTAATAAAAAATGTAACATTTTGGAAGCAATTCCTTTTCCACGCTGATTGGTGTCTACACCTACTTGCCAAATAAAAACGGTATTTTGCTTTTTAGGGGGGATAAATGCGGTTATAAAACCAATTACTTGGTCATTTTGTTTTGCAATAACACAGGTTTCATTAAAGTATTCACTCATCAAAATATACTTGTAAGATGAGTTTGTATCTAGAGTTGATTTGGTTACTAATTCCCACATCGCTGCTCCATCCTTTTTGGTAGGATGTTCTAAAATAATATCAGCAGCATTACTAGTATGATTAACTGTCACAATGAACTCCTTTCTTATTTGGCCAAGTTTCCTTGTTCAAATAGTACATTGTTAATAATAAAGGGAACTGGGCTTTATCGCAAACTGCCTATAAAGTGATTAAACAGTTTTAATCTGCTTGAGTTAGGGTGAGCGCCATTCAATTCGGCGTAGGTTTATAAATCCTTCGATATTGTCACGTATCCTTACAAATGAGCAGAATTTGTTTTTGACACAGTTCTTTTTAGTTATAACCTTTTTATCTAAATACGAAACATAAAATAATGAGAAAATGTTAGCTATAGAAGAATAAGTTTACTACATGAAATGATGTGATCTAATTCATACTATTGAAAGGAGGAATTTTTATGATGACAATTATAGCAGCTTTTATCGTATGGTTTTCGCAAGTCATTGTTCAGAATGAAGTAATCGTGACTTTTGATGGTCAGCAGGTGGCGAGTGCTCAAAAATCTGACTTTACGGTTCCTTTACTGGAAGAACAAATCATTGATACAAGGAATTATACACAATTTATAAAGAGGATTAATGAAAAGATTTATCAGAAGCCTTTGAATGCTACAATTAATGACCAAGGGTCCATTGTACCTGGAAAGGTGGGAATTCAATTACATCAGGAGAAATTTAAAGAACAATTTTATCGCCATTATTTTGAAAATAGTACTACGCAAATAGAAGCACCAGTCGTAGAGATCCATCCAAAAGTAGACACAGAGCTTTTAGCGAATATAAGAACACATAAAATTGGACAATATGTTACGTATTTTAATCAAAATAAAAAAGCTCGTGCTCACAATATATCTCTTGCTGGAGAAGCAATTAATAACCATGTTGTTTTTCCTGGAGAAACATTTTCTTTCAACGAAGTAGTAGGGAAAAGAACGAAAGAAAAAGGATATCTTCCTGCACCTGAAATTGTGAAAGGTGAGTTAACGGAGGGGATAGGTGGCGGGATTTGTCAAATATCTTCCACTTTATTTAATGCAGTCGACAGGGCAGGAGTAAAAATTTTAGAACGATATTCCCATAGTAAAAGGGTACCCTATGTCCCTCCAGGACGGGATGCAACGGTAAGCTGGTATGGACCTGATTTTACCTTTAAAAATAGTCTGAATCAGCCATTGTTAATTCAATCTAAGACACAAAATGGGCAAGTAATCATTGAAATTTACTCTTCAGATATAGTAGAGAATCGTAATGAATAAAAAGGAGCATTAAATGTCACCATTCAATGCTCTCTATTTTACGTTATTATTTTTTTAAATGTGCTGGAACTTCTACATTTAATTTTGCTGCGATTCTTTCTGCTAGCTCTGGATCTACTTTATAGAAGTTTTCCAATTGACGTTCAATAATACCTTCGCGTGTTACTCCACTCATGTGATCAGCAAAGTTTTGAACTAAATGTTCGCGTTCTTCATCATTCATTACATCACGGAATAATGCACGTGGTTGAGAATAGTGGTCATCACTATCATAAGCGACACTATCAGCAAAACCACTTACTTCAAATGGAGTAATATTATTTTCCGGTGTTTCTTTTGGTGTTTCGCTAAAGCTATTAGGCTCATAGTTTGGCGCACTACCACCATTGCCATCAAAACGCATCTGTCCATCGCGTTGGTAATTGTTTACCGCAGATTTAGCTCGATTGATCGGTAATGCTTCATGATTTGCTCCAATACGATAACGATGAGCATCAGAATATGCAAATAAACGACCTTGAAGCATTTTATCTGGAGATGCTTCAATGCCAGGTACAAAATGTCCAGGTGAGAAAGCAGCTTGTTCTACTTCTGCAAAGTAGTTTTCAGGGTTTCTGTCTAACACCATGCGTCCTACCTCAATTAATGGATAATCAGCATGTGGCCATACCTTTGTCACATCAAAAGGATCATATCGATAGGTTTTAGCATCTTCAATTGGCATAATTTGTACTTTTAATGTCCAAGAAGGGTAATCCCCTTTGGCAATAGCATTAAATAGATCTGCTGTATGATAGTCAGGGTTTTCTCCAGCGAGTTGGTCGGCAACTTTTGGATCTAGTCCTTTAACACCTTGATCGGAGATAAAGTGATATTTTACCCAAACAGCTTCTCCGTCTTTATTTACCCACTTAAATGTATGGCTTCCATATCCGTTCATATGACGAAGAGTTGCTGGAATACCACGGTCAGAGTGTAAATACGTAATTTGGTGTAGAGATTCTGGAGATAATGACCAGAAATCCCATACTGCGTTCGGATCCTTTAGGTTTGTTTGTGGATTACGTTTTTGCGTATGAATGAAATCTGGGAATTTTATTGCATCACGAATAAAGAAGATGGGCGTATTGTTTCCAACTAAATCGTAATTTCCTTCTTCTGTATAGAATTTCACAGCAAAACCACGAGGGTCACGGACTGTATCTGCTGAACCTAATTCCCCAGCAACAGTGGAGAAACGAATAAACATAGGTGTCTTTTTGCCAACTTCTGATAAGAAATCAGCTTTTGTATATTTTGATACATCATTTGTCACTTCAAAGTAGCCGTGTGCACCTGCACCTTTGGCGTGCACGACACGTTCAGGTACTCTTTCGCGGTTGAAATGTGCAAGTTTTTCGAGTAAATGTACATCTTGGATTAAAGTAGGACCTCTATGTCCCGCTGTAATTGAATTTTGATTGTCGCCAACAGGAGCTCCTGAGGCTGTCGTTAAGTATTTTTTATCTTCACTCATTAAAAAGCACCTCTCCTTTATAAATAATTCATCTTTTATTATAATACAAGTTTTATAAAAATCAATATTTATTTAAAATAATTTTAATTAAAAAAGTAAAAAAAAAGAGAGGCACCTATGTAAAAATAGTTGCGCTCCATGGATTGGGAAACATCCTTAGTAAAAAAACAAAGGCTTCTACCCTAAGGGAGCGGGAAAGAAGCGTTTGTTTCTCTTTTGTTGATTGGGGGTAACAAAAGATATGTGTAAAGGGAATGTTTCGGGCACATGTGAGTGTGCTACGATTACATTATATCGATAATGAGAATCATTTTCAATAGTTTTGATAAAAAAATACAAAAAATTTGTGAAATGGACAATTTAAGTTTATAAAAGAAGGATAGAGCTTTTTAGGTGAGGTGAAGGAAATGATACTAGACTTAGAGAAAGTCGGATTAAAGAAAAGTGGAAAATGGATTCTTCATGATATTGATTGGACCATTAATCAGGGAGAGCACTGGGTAATACTCGGATTAAATGGTGCGGGAAAAACAGCGCTCTTACATATGCTTTGTGCTTATTATTTTCCGACAACCGGAAAAGTACAAGTAATTGGGAAACAATTTGGACAAGATATATTAGGAGAACAATTACGTCAGCAAATTGGCATTGTTTCATCCAAAATAAAGGATCGGATGTATGGATCAGATAGTGCTTATCAGGTTGTGCTCAGTGGTGGTTTTGCATCGATCGGTCTTTATGAAGAGCCTACGGATGAAATGAGAGCAAAAGCTCAGCAATTATTGAAAGATTTGAAATGTTTTCACTATGCTAATCAAACATTTCAGACCTTATCACAAGGGGAACAACAGCGGGTATTAATTGCTCGAGCACTCATGGGCGATCCGAAGCTCTTAATTCTCGATGAACCAACAAATGGATTAGATTTTATTGCAAGAGAAGCATTGTTAGAATCCATTGAGAATATTGCAGCAAAACCTTCTCCTACCATTATATATGTTACCCATCATGTAGAGGAGATTTTACCAGAATTCAATAAAACTCTTCTATTGAAAGAGGGTACTGTCTTTGGGAAAGGAGATAGTCGTGACATGATTACTTCGACAAGGTTATCAGAGTTTTTTGGTATATCTGTGGAAGTTAGCTGGAACGGCCAACGTCCATCCATCCAAAAAAAATAGGAGCCATTCTTTATGTTAAGACAGCTTAATCAACTATTACAACGAATTATGCCTTTCATAGCACCTTCAAGTGTTGTGTTAGGTGTTAGCTTTTCTAGCTTTTTTAGCCATTTTGACGCAATGGTTATTTATATTTTTGCCTTTATGACCTTTGCTGGAAGTTTAAGCTTAAACTTTATTACACTACATCGAGTCTTATCTCATCCACTTTCGATCATTATTGCTCTTATTTTGTTGCATTTTATTATGCCACTATGGGCATGGCTAGTTGGATGGATAGTATTTACAGAGGATGTATTAACGATTACGGGTTTTGTTATTGCGATGATTATTCCAACAGGTATCACTAGTTTTATATGGGTATCCATGAATAAAGGAAATGTTGCTTTAACTTTATCGATTATATTGATCGACACGATTTTATCCCCTTTTATTGTTCCATTGAGTTTATCCTTTGTGGTTGGTCAATCCGTGGAGCTTGAGGTTTGGTCGATGATGAAAGGACTCTTAATTATGATTGTCATTCCATCTATTTTAGCGATGATTTTACATGAATGGACAAAGGGAAAGATTCATGAGGTGTGGAGTCCAAGACTTGCTCCATTCTCCAAATTGGCATTAGCGATCGTTATTATGATTAACAGTGCGGAGGTAGCTCCTTATTTACAAGCAATAGACTGGAAGCTTTTGAAGATTGCACTATGTATGTTTTTCATTGCAGCAACAGGCTATTTACTTGCATGGCTTGTAGCTAAATGGCTAAAGCGGTCAGGTAAGGATGTGATCTCGTTAACATTTAGTGGTGGAATGAGAAATATAAGTGCAGGTGCTGTTATCGCGGTACAATACTTCCCTGGTCCAGTAGCGGTACCAGTAGTTGTTGGTATGTTATTTCAGCAGGTGCTTGCCTCCATTTACAGCAAGCTACTCATACGAAAGTAACATTCGAATTAGTCATCTTTTGGGCAAATCAAAAATAAGATAGTAAAAAAAGGAAAGTAGGTGCCCAATTGATCACTTGGCTCTCTTTTGTATTATTATCACTAGCTTCTTTTAGACTTACACATCTTATTGTCTATGATAAAATCACTGGTTTTATCCGAGCACCATTTTTTGAAAGGGAGGAAAGGCCTTTATCAGATGGTACGGTGGAAGAGATTATCTCTTATAAGGGGACGGGTTTAAGACGATGGATAGGAGAACTATTAAGCTGCCATTGGTGTACAGGGATATGGGTAGCTTGCCTTTTATTTATCGGCTTTCACTTTTTTACTTCATTGTTCATGCCGATTCTAATCATTTTGGCTGTTGCAGCAGTGGCAGCAATCATTGAGGTCATTATTTCCTATTTTATTTAAACACTATTTTCTTTCACCTCTTAAGGAACTCAAGCAACCACATGACTTTCTTCTTCTGGATTTTTTATTCGTATTGACCTTTTTCGTAGACTTTTCATATCCCATAAATCTCTCTCCTTTATGTTTGATTAAAAGGTATACCATGCTTTAAGATATGTAAGTCGCTAATATTAAGTTCGGGAAAGTAGAAAAAATGTGTTCCTGCTGGATTGGGAGATTCTTAGCTCTAGAAGGTATGTTATAATGATGGAAAATGACGAATGATGGGGGATTTACTGTCATGTGGATAATATTAATCATTTGTATCGTAATTGTGATCGGAGTATTATTCCTATCTGTTGCGACATTAAGTAAAGGTTACGCCTACAAGCATACTATTGATCCGTTACCAGAGGAGCAAAAGAAAGAAAGTCAATCCGTACAGGAATAACCGAGGATGTTTTGTCGTGTTAATCAGAGCAATGGAAAGAACTATTTTCAAGATAGAGGAATATATCCTGGTAAAGAGAGAAACATGAGAGCGTTTCGCCAAGATAAAAAAATATCTCTTGGTAATCTAAGCAATTCAATGTACTGTTACCAAGATGAAAATTCTGGCTTTTACCATTATATAGAAAGCATCCATGTATACATTCCTCAAAAATTCACGGCACATTGTAGGATAACTTGATCCATACAATGTGCCGCATTTGTATTTATAGTGATGCTTTATAAATGGCTATTGCATCATCTCTGTTTAATTTTTTGAAATTGCCAAATTCACTTTTTGCGATGACTGTTTTGTCTGCCATTACGTCGATGGAATCGTCTGTTATACCATAATCTCCAAGTGTGGAAGGGGCATCAATGCTGTTCCAAAAGTCTCGAAGCTTGTCGATTCCCTCTAGTCCAATTTCTTTATCAGATTTTCCTTCTGGATCCACGTCAAATACTCTTATCGCTAATTGCTTGAACCGTCCTACATTCTCGTCAATAGCATATTTCATCCAATTAGGGAAAAGAATCGCTAAACCTCCGCCGTGCGGAATATCATGGACGGCAGAAACGGCATGTTCTAGATTATGGGTTGCCCAGTCGCCGTGATATCCCATATTTACCATTCCATTGAGAGCCATTGTTCCATTATAAAGAATGGTTTCTCTATGATCTGTATTTTTAAGATCCTCTAGTAATTTAGGGGCTGTCTCGATCACCGTTTTTAAAATGCCTTCTACCATTCGATCCTGTAGAAGAGTATTTTCTTCATGATGAAAATAATGCTCTAATGCATGGGACATAATGTCTACCATTCCATATATGGTTTGGTCCTTAGGTACAGTTTTTGTGAAATCTGGATCTAAAATAGAAAAAGTAGGGAATGAATAGGGGCTACCCCAACCATGCTTTTCATTCGTTTCCCAATTCGTAATAACAGACCCTGAATTCATTTCAGATCCTGTTGCTGCAAGGGTGAGTACTGTTCCGAAATCTAGTGCTCCATTTGCAGTTTCTTTCTTCGTTACAATATCCCAAATATCTGTTTCAGATTTAGCTCCTACCGCGATGGCTTTCGTACAATCAATTGTACTGCCTCCACCAACAGCGAGAATGAAATCTATCTGTTCTTTTTTACAAATTTCAATACCTTTCCTTGCTGTTGTCACTCGTGGATTCGGTTCAACACCACTAAGTTCGAAAATTTTCTTACCTGCTTTATGTAATATCTGGGTAACCTGATCATATAAGCCATTACGCTTAATGCTTCCTCCACCATATACAAGTAAAATATTTTCTCCATACTTCGTTATTTCATCAGATAGATTAGTGAGCTGCCCTTTACCGAAATAGAGCTTTGTTGGATTGTAAAATGTGAATTTTTGCATGATTTTTCCTCCTATTCACCATAATAGAAACCACATCTTTAAATATCGCAATAATCTTAATTTATGTAAAGAATTTTGTTTTATCCTTAGCCACGAGCTAGTAATGTTTAATATTTGGAGAAAAAGGAATAGTATTGGTAGAATATAAATGTAAGCCATTAATGGTTTTATATACTATCATAAAATTGGTTGATAGTATAAGTAAAACTTAGGCTTTCGTCATTACTTGCACCCAAAGGGCACAAGTCATTCTTTAGCAAGTAAAATACTCTTGCTAAGTAATGCTACGACGATAAGCCAAGTTTTCTAATTAAAAAAAGGAGTGGATAAGTATGAGTAATGTATTATTTACATCAAAAGCAACTGCTAAAGGTGGCCGCGATGGTCATGTAAAGTCAGATGATGGGTTAATTGATTTAAATCTAGTGAATCCAGCAGGTGATAGTAGTGGTACAGGCTCCAATCCTGAACAATTATTTGCTGCAGGATATTCAGCCTGCTATGATGGTGCATTAAACCTAATGGCTTCTAAACAAAAAAAGGACATTGATTCCTCTATTACTGCAGAAGTAAGTCTCCTTAAAGACACTGATGATGGTGGATTTAAAATTGGTGTTGTTTTGAATGTAGAGATTAAAGGTGTATCTCAAGAAGAAGCAGAAGAGCTTGCAAAAGCTGCACATGATTTCTGCCCATATTCCAAAGCAACTAGAGGAAACATTGACGTGGAGTTAAAAACAAAAGCAGTTTAAAAAACATAATAAGAGGCCCTCACCACATTAGGTGAAGGGCCTTTTTAGTTATTGTTTATTTTGAAAAAGATCTTGAAATGCATGGAAAACCTCTATCCCTTGATATACAAATAGGGAAATAGCTGTTATAGAAAACATTCCGATCATAATAAAACGCGCCCAAAGCATGAAACCTCCTCCTCTCCTTCTTAAACTTATCCTTTAAGAGAGAGGTGGGTGATCAAATAATTTGATTGACACATTTTTGGAATGAGTTTTCTTTCTCTTATCTCTGTACTCGCAGTTCCGTTTGAAGTTAATACAATCGAAATCAGAATCGAACTCCAAATAAATGCTGATAGAATGAATAGCGAATTATCTGGTTGAAAATCAGTCTTCGAAACGGAATGATCTGCGACATCCATACTATGCTCCATCACGAGCACAGGGTGCATCGCTCCTGTTGAAATCGGGAGCATGCCATGAATAAGAATAGTGAACAAGAAGATGAGGGCAACATATTTTTTCAATTCTAATCCCTCCATTTTTAAACCATTCTCATTATATGTTCATTATACGCTTCAGATGACAATTCGTAAAGCAAGTGAAAGATCGGAGTCTAATCAATTAGATAAGCTTCACCTTATAAAACATATTTGTTGCGACTAGCACCAATACCAAAGCCAATCATTACGATCGTTACAAGGATAATGGCCATAAGAGAATTATCCCAGCTTCCAGTAAGATCAAATAATAATCCAACGATAATTGGTCCTACAGAAGCTAAAAGGTATCCAAATGACTGGGCCATCCCTGATAACTCTGCAGCTTGTCTGGCATTTTTTGTCCGTAGACCTAGAAGTGCTAATGCTAAGCTAATACTAGAGCCTAACGTAAAACCGATAAGCGTGATCGAAATTGTTGTTAGGATGATGGATGAGTGAAATAGTAACCCAATATAGCCGATAACTCCTGCACTACCGAAACCAAGAACGAGACTTCTTTGATTCTTTAATTTACCAGCAATAATAGGGGTAAGAAAGGTTGCTGGAAGACTTATAAATTGCATATAGGCGACAAACCAACCGGCAGTTGATGGTAAAAATCCATCTGCGATCAGAATCTCAGAAAGCCATGAAATCGTCACATAAAATAAGAAGGATTGAAGCCCCATAAATATGGTAACCTGCCAAGCAATACCAGATTTGAGCATCTTTCTAGCACTAGGCTCATATAGTTTTAAATCCTTTTCAGCTGGGGTGTTCTTCATCACAAATAGCCAAATAGCTATTCCAATTATTGTTATAACACTCCAGCTTGCCAGGGACAACTTCCAGCCGAGATCTATACCAGATGTTAGTGGGACACTGAGACCAGATCCAGCTGCTGCAAATGTAGACATACAGGTTGTATATACTCCTGTCATGATACCAATTTTACTAGGAAAGCTCCCTTTTATGAGACTCGGAAGAATAACGTTAATGATCGCAATACCAACGCCAACCAACGTGGTTCCGAGATAGAGAAGAGCGATTGTTGCAATGGATCGGATCCAAATTCCACTCATTAAAATAATTAATCCAATCAGTAATGCACGCATATTTCCAATTCGATTTGCTAACCTTGGTGCAATTGGAGACATGAAGGCAAATGCCAGTAGTGGTAGACTAGTAATGAACCCTACGCTCCAGTTACTAAGGGATAAATCATCACGAATCATACCTATTATAGGTCCAACCGATGTAATGGCAGGACGTAAATTGAAGGAAAGTATAATAATTCCAATGATTAAAAGCACTGTCTTTTTTTTAGTTAACTGCATTGATTTTCACCTGTTTCATAAGTTTTAATATCAATTCACATACAAATTATGTTAATATAATAGAAGAACACCTTATCTATCTTCGTAATTCATAGATAGAAAAATGGTAAGCTAATACCCTATAAAGGATAGCACAAAAACTTTATAAAAAAAATTTCCTTAGTTCAGACGAAAGAAGGTTACCTATGGATAACAAATTTATATCAGAATTACTCTCATGGTTAAAAGCACTATTAATAGCAGTAGTTATTGTTCTAGTTTGTCGCCATTTTTTATTCACTCCATCTATTGTTAAGGGTGAGTCCATGATGCCTAATTTACAGGATGGGGATCGCATTATTTTAAGTAAGATAAGTGAAATAGAGCGATTTGACGAAATAGCTTTCGAAGCCCCGGACTCTGAAGATAATTATGTTAAAAGAGTAATTGGTATTCCAGGTGATAGTATCGAAATGAAAAATGACCATTTATTCATAAACGGCAAGGAATATAAAGAAGATTACTTGACAGCATACAAAGAAACGCTACCTGAAGGGGAAAGCTTAACGAATGATTTTACCCTCTATAATTTGACAGGTGAAGAAACAGTTCCTGATGGGAAATTCTTTGTGCTTGGAGATAATCGTCGTGTGAGCAAGGATAGTCGCTCCTTTGGATTCATTGATGAGGAATCCATTATTGGAGATGTGAAAATGAGAATCTGGCCACTCGATTCGATTGGGTGGATCAACTAGACATATATATCGCTTTCTTGACAGAATGGAACTCACATGTTTTATTAGAATTAATTGAATACAAAAATTCCACTAGGGGTGCCATCGGAATGGCTGAGATAAGAATAGTTCTTCTTGATCCCTTTGAACCTGAACTAGTTAAAGCTGGCGGAGGGAAGTGGAGTCGGTCAAAAGTGATAGATTGATGTAATAAATAACCGCTCCATTTATATAAGGGGCGGTTTTTTTATTTCCCTTCATTTCGTAAAAAGAGAGGAGAAAGGTTTATGTCCAATCAAATAGTAAGTGCAGTAACGATAGCCGGTACAGATCCTTCTGGTGGTGCAGGGATCCAAGCAGATCTAAAAACATTTCAGGAAAGAGAAGTCTATGGAATGAGTGTCATTACATCGGTTGTCGCACAAAACACTATGGGGGTAAAGGCAGTAGAGCATCTCCCCATTGATTTTATAGAAAAACAGTTTGATGCGGTATGGGAGGACATTACCCCACACGCCGTCAAGACTGGAATGATTGCTACCATTGAGATGATGGAGCTCATTGCAAAAAAACTTACAAACAGTAAAATCCCATTTGTTATTGATCCAGTGATGATTGCTAAAAGTGGTGATCCATTAATGGAAGAGAAGTCTCGCGAGGTTATTCGGGATATACTCCTACCACTTGCAACGGTTGTTACGCCAAACGTACCAGAAGCAGAGTTTCTAGTAGGTTTTTCCATCAACTCACAAAAGGACACTGAAAAAGCAGCCAAAGTGTTGGTCCATCAATTAGGGGCAAAAGCGGCTGTAGTGAAAGGTGGACATCTTGATGGCGATGCGAAGGATGTATTATATGATGGGGCTCAATTTGATTATTTCAGTACGAAAAGAATCGATACACCTCACACCCACGGAACAGGCTGTACGTTCTCAGCAGCCATTACGGCCGAGCTAGCTAAAGGTAAATCAATTAACGAAGCGGTGGGGCTTGGAAAAGAATTTATTACAGAGGCTATTCAACATTCTCTGTTACTGGGCAAAGGGAATGGCCCAACTAATCATTGGGGATATCGACTAAAAGGATTACCAAATAGAGGAGAAATGGAATAATGAAGCTAACACAGATTCAACTATTACAGGAAAAGCAACCATTAATTCATAATATTACCAACCAAGTAGTGATGAACTTTACAGCAAATGGCTTATATGCAATAGGTGCATCACCTGTTATGGCGCATGCTAAAGAAGAAGTAGAGGAAATGGCTCAAATAGCGGATGCGGTCGTTTTAAATATTGGTACATTGACGCAAGATCAGGTGGATGCCATGATCCTTGCAGGTAAATCAGCTAATAAAGCGGGAGTGCCCGTCGTTTTAGATCCAGTAGGTGTAGGAGCAACTACATTTCGCACATCCTCTGCTTTAAGAATATTAGACAAAGTAGATGTAACGATTATAAGAGGAAATGCTGGCGAGGTTGCTAATTTAGCCGGTATGGAGGTAAAAGTGAAGGGGGTTGATGTGACGGGTGACCTTCAGAACGAAAATCTTGCAACACTTGCTGCTAAAAAATTTAATACAAATATTGCGATAACAGGGGAAGTGGATGTAGTGACAAATGGGCTATCAAGATATAGGATCACTAATGGTCATCCATTGCTAACAAAAGTCACAGGTACAGGCTGTCTATTATCCGCTGTGATTGGGGCATTTTTAGCAGTAGAGAAGGATGTCTTAACCGCAGCTACTACAGCCATCAGCTATTACGGGGTTGCTGCTGAAGAAGCTGCCCAACAGTCCAATTTGCCAGGCAGTTTTCAAATCAACTTCTTGGATCAACTGAATCATTTAAACATGGAGGCTTTTGAGAGAAAATCACGTATTTCAATGGGAACATTAGGGAGTGAACATTTTTGATGAAGCCGTCTATTTTGCAGGTTTATTTTATTTTAGGAACGAATAATACAGAACAAGATCCATTAGAGGTATTGGAGAAAGCCCTTCAAGGAGGAGTGAGCCTTTTCCAATTTCGAGAAAAAGGGAAAGGAGCACTCATCGGAGAGGAAAAGAAGCAGATGGCTTTGAAGATGAAAGGGCTTTGTCACCAGTACGATGTCCCATTTCTGATTAATGATGATATCGATCTCGCGCTAGAAATCGGGGCAGATGGTGTTCATATTGGGCAGGAGGATGAACCTTTTGTACAGGTGAAAAGCAGATGCCCGGATCATTGGATTATTGGTGTTTCTGCAACGAATGAAAAGGAAGCAATTAAAGCAAAAGAGGATGGAGCAGATTACATCGGAGTTGGCCCCATATATGGGACGAATACAAAGGAGGATGCAAAGCAGCCAATAGGAGAAAATGGTTTAAGGAATATTCGTGAGCAAGTCGGAGATTTGCCAATTGTGGCGATTGGTGGAATTAAGTTGGGCCATATATTCGGACTAAGAAAAGCTGGCGCGGATGGCGTATCTATTATTACGGCCATTAGTCGTTCGAAAAAACCAAAGGAAATGGCTCACTTATTTAGAAAATTTGCTCATTATCAATCAAATTGAATCAATAGCCACTTGCTTGGGTTGTCTGATAGACTAATATATAGAGGAGGCAGATAGGATGCGTTTAAAGGATAAGAAAGTGATTGCATTATTAGAGGAAGACTTTGAAGATTTAGAATTATGGTATCCTGTATTAAGATTGCGAGAAGAAGGCGCAATCGTAGATTTAGTCGCAAAAGAAGCGAAGAAAAAGTATTTCGGAAAATACGGAGTACCGGCAGAATCGGATTATAGTTTTTCACAAATCGATGTAAATGACTATGATGCGATACTCGTACCAGGTGGTTGGGCGCCTGATAAACTTAGGCGTTATCGAGAAGTGTTAGATATGGTGAGATCTATGAATGAGCAGCAAAAGCCAATTGGTCAGATTTGCCATGCTGGCTGGGTACTTATTTCTGCTGGCATTTTGCGAGGGAAAAAAGTCACCAGTACCCCAGGAATCAAGGATGATATGACTAACGCTGGTTCCTTATGGTTTGATGAAGCTGTCGTAACGGATGGACACATTGTTTCTAGCCGCAGACCACCAGATTTACCCCCATATGTAAAAGCATTTGCTGATCTACTAGCAGCAAATTAAGGAGGAGCCGCAGAAGGCTCCTTTTTTTACACGTTAGAAAAGTATAAAATCTTTACACAGCAGAAGTTCGACGTAGCGGAGATTTTAAGGTGCCAAGTATAAGCAAAACTAGGCATTCTCCAAAAGACGAGCGAATGCGAGTTTTTCTAACATTATTTTTTGGTAAAGATGTGCTTATCTAGCATTTTTAACTTGAAATGATGAAGAGATTTGATACAATGAAGCTTATCGTTTTTGTTAAAGTACTAGCAGAGTAAATGCTGGAAAAAAAGCAGTAGATGGAATGGCAATGGGTACACTACCTACATTTTAGCCAGCAGTTAGGGGCGGAATACGAAGTGAAGCAAATCAATGTATCATCAAAGATAGTCTTAGCAATTTTTATGATTGGTACCTTTTCTGTTGGGATGACAGAGTATGTTGTAACAGGATTACTGACACAATTTGCAAACGATTTAGATGTCGATGTTTCCACAACAGGATTACTATTAAGTGTTTATGCGATAAGTGTAGCAGTGTTTGGACCAATTCTTAGAATGGTTACATTAAAATTCTCCCCCAAGCCACTCCTAGTTGGACTGATGGCTTTATTTGTTATCAGCAATATTATTGCTGCAACAGCACCAAGCTTTGAAGTATTATTACTATCTAGATTATTGTCTGCTGCTATGCATGCTCCGTTTTTTGGCCTGTGTATGGCGATAGCTGTGAATATATCTGCACCACATAAAAGAACAGGTGCGATTGCAGCTGTGCAAGGAGGACTTACCATTGCCATTATGCTAGGTGTACCTTTCGGCTCCTTTCTAGGCGGTATGTTAGATTGGAGATTGGTTTTTTGGTTTATGGTA